>Ga0114956_1000620_pt1 | contig 26398 bp, 27 predicted proteins | sample MaitaG_FD_87304 | JGI IMG/M metagenome (GOLD analysis project Ga0114956, IMG submission 87304) | Marine algal microbial communities from Maine, USA - Maine_Asex2 metaG | ecosystem: Host-associated > Algae > Red algae > Unclassified | place: Maine, USA | collected 2015-01-05
ACTGCGTCCCCTGCCATCAACGATCAGGAAACCTTGCAGGTCGCAACCGCCGCTCCCGTCGAAGCCGCTCCGACCGCTACGACCGAGCCGAGCCCTGTGGCCGAGGCGGAACCAGCGACAGAAGCAGCACCAGCGAACACGCCAGTGCCGACCGATTCAGCGCCCGAAGTTACGGATGCGGCGACCTCGGTCCCCGCCGCCAGCCCCGACGTATCGGCGGACCCGGCCCCTCCAGTCGATCAGGCCGCACCAGCCGAATCGACTCCATCGGCCGCTGCCGGAACAATAGATCTCGGCGACTTCGAAGTCGTGAACCTGATCACTGGCGCAAACCAGAACATTGCCGAGCTGGCGCCGTCGGGGCCGACCATGTTGTGGTTCTGGGCACCCCATTGAGGTACGTGCAACATCGAGGCTCCCTCGGTCGTGCAGTTCGCACGAGATCATCCTGCAGTCACGGTCGTTGGTGTCGGCGCAGGAACTGCATCCAACGGTGACTCTGTCGACACCGCCCGCAGTTTCGTCTCACGCCACGGAGCAGATACTGCCAATATGACCATGTTCTACGACGCAAGCTTCCGCTCATGGCGTAGCTTCGGCGTGTTCTCGCAGCCTTGGGTTGTGCTGTTTGATGCCAACGGCCAAGTGATCTACAACGCCCCCGGCCGAGTCGACCTCGACTCGGCCGCCATCGCACTGGGCGTCTAGCCCGTTACTCGCCCGCCGGCGGCGTTTCGCCGGGCGACGCAGTGCTGCAAGACTTACTGGTATGACAGCTCAACAGATCGAACCCGCTGGCCGGGTCAAGATCGACATCGTTGGCCGCGTCATGGTAATCACCATGACGCGGCAGGAGAAGCGCAATGCAATCGACGGGGAAATGACCCAGGCGATTGACGCGGCATTGAACCAACTCGAAGATGACCCCGGACTGTGGGTCGGCATCCTGACGGGCGGCCCCGACATGTTTTGCGCGGGCACCGATATGGCAGCGACGAGCGGCACGCCAACCGAGCGTGGGGGTATCTACGGTGTGGTCGGTCGGCGACGGGCCAAGCCCCTAATCGCTGCTGTCGAAGGTGTTGCATTCGGCGGCGGATTCGAAGTGGTCATGGCGTGCGACATGGTCGTTGCGGCAAACAATGCTCGATTCGCGCTGCCCGAAGTTAAGCGCGGGCTCATCGCTTCGAGCGGTGCACTATTTCGCGCCTCCCGAGTGCTTCCCCTGAACATTGCCAAGCAACTCTTAGCGACGGGCTCAGAACTCTCACCAGACAATGCCGAACGACACGGCCTCGTCAACCAGGTCTGTGAACCAGGTGATGCGCTTACCCAAGCACTGGCGCTCGCCGAGGTGATCGCCGCAAATTCGCCGGTAGCCGTGCAGCTGTCACTCCAGGCAGTGGACGAAGTGATCGGTGCTTCGGACGACGAGGCGTGGTCCATAAGTCGCAAGTTTCGCGATCAAGTAATGGCGTCGGAAGACTCACAAGAAGGAGTCGCCGCATTCTTTGAGAAGCGAGCACCGCAATGGAAAGCGAAGTAGTCCTGCCCGCCTGATCAATCTAAACAGCGGCGCCGGATCTCGGCGTTGAATGCGTTGTTCCAACCACTGGTCTTTGGCCACCGCACTTGGGCCTCGGTCGTTGCGTCCTCTTCGTTTAATCCGAGGTCGCTGATCAGCCAGGCCCGCAGTATGAGTCCGGTGCGAGAGGCGCCGTGGTGGCAATGGACCAGAACCTCTCGGCCTTCGGCGTGGAATGCCCGAATCGTTTCCAACACTTGATCCACGGTGTGACTCAAATGGGGATTGACTTTGCTTCCGCCTGCGTCATGCACTGCGAACTCCCGGCGAACAAGGTGATGATCAAACGCGCCGGTGGTTGGACACATGGAGATCACTGCCCCATCGGGATGCTCTGCCAAGAAACGAGGCACAGCATGCAGGTTTGAGAGCCACAACTTGGGTGCAACTTGCCGGGGGCCAAGCGAGCGACGAGGCTCCGGCGGACTCGGAGCGTCCTGGTGCATCAGCCGCTCCGCGAGCCGGCGGAGCTGGCGAAGCGTGTAAGTCCGACTGCCGACCGGGCCGTGCAAGGTCGTCGCCCAAGCGGCCGGAATTGCGGCAGGTCCCCATCGCAAACCAGCAAGAGCTCCTGTCATCGCAAGCGATTCTGGGCCCGCTTGGGAAATGGCTTCTACGAAAGTAGTCGCACTTGAGACCATGCTCACGGCGGTGGTGAAATCTGGCGACTGGGCATGGCGGGGATCAAGCTCCAGCTGGCCGACCAAACCCGATCGCACCAGTGAACACATGAGAACTGCATCGGGATCGCCAAAAAGAGACGGTGATGCATCGGGGTCGGCGAGTGCAATCGCAGGCGCGGCAACGGCAATGGGGGAGACATCTATGTCGAGAAGGCGCCCTTGCAAGAGAGCTTCGGCGAGGACGAACGAGCGCTCTGCCACCTGACCCCACGGCCCGAGCTGAACTGGTCCACCCGACACCGCCGCAGGTTGGTGGGTCATGTGGGCGAACGAGTCACCGACGGCCAACCCCATCAACATGCCTACGCCCGCGTTATGTCGAACTGCGTGGTCGGCTCGCATGGGGTCGAAGCTATCAATCGCGGCCGGTTTGAGAGTGCCCGAACAACGGCACCAGCACATTGGCTCGGTAGCGTCAGACAATGGTGCTTCGGAGTAGCGATGTGGAATTGTCGACTTGGCTGATCGCTGGTGGGCGCAACCGTGCGCCTGGCGAACCGCTCAACGTTGCGCCCCAACTTGCATCGAACTTCTACCTTCCTGCAGAACGCGACTACAGCCGAGCCAAGGGCACCGAAACCAGCGAAGCCTTCGAAAAGTTGATGGCTGGGCTCGAGGGCGGCCACGCGCTTTCGTTTGCATCGGGAATGGCCGCTGCTCACGTGGTGCTCAACCGGTTGCCGGCTGGCGCGACGCTCGCCATCCCCATCGATCCGTACCACGGGGTAAAGGGCCTGGCGGTCGAAGCCGAAGCGCAAGGTCGGTGGAAGATCTTGCGCATCGAACTCGACGACACCCAAGGTTGGATCGACGCCGCGCTCGTGGCGGATCTGCTGTGGCTCGAAACGCCCGCCAATCCGCTGATGACGGTGTGTGATTTGCCCGCCATCTGCGCCGCACCTCGCAAGGACGGCACGATCGTGGCCGTTGACTCAACCTTTGCCACACCCTTTGTGCAACGGCCACTCGACTTTGGCGCCGATGTGGTTATGCACTCGGCCACCAAGTTCATTGGCGGTCATAGTGACCTCCTCGCTGGCCTGCTGATCACCAAGTCACGGGAACTCCACGACGAGTTCCATCAACGGCGCTTGCTTAGCGGCGCCACCATTGGCGCTATGGAAGCCTTCTTGGCTACTCGTGGTGCCCGTACCCTGTCGCTACGAATGGAGCGGGCTCAAGCTAATGCCGTCGAACTGGCTGCGCGCCTCGAAGCGAGCGACGATGTCGCCGTGGTGCGCTTTCCGGGGTTGACCAGTCACCCAACCCACGAGAACGCAGCCAAGTTCATGATCGGCTGGGGCGCGATGATCTCTTTTGAAACAGTCGGCAGCGGCGAGCGTGCTTCCGCCATCTGTGACCAGGTTGAGATCATTAACCATGCCACGAGCTTGGGCGGGGTCGAATCCACTATGGAGCGCCGCGCGGCGGTAGCGGGCCAAGAGTCGATGCCGCCTTCGCTCATTCGATTCTCTGTTGGTTGCGAAGATATCGAAGACCTGTCGACCGATCTCGCGAACGCTTTTACCAACACCCGGGACAGGTGAGCGTCGTGGAACCGGGCCAAGAGTCTGAGTCGGCGCAGCGAACGATGCAGGTTCGTATCTGGATTGAAGCTGAACATTTGGCCGAAGATGTCGAGGACTTCTGCAATATTGCCGTGTACCTATCGACAGGTGAGCGGTACGCGCTCAATGTCTGGAGCTTTGCGTTCTTCGCGGTTGCCCAAGCCGATGGCGAGATTAATGCCTCGCCAGAGGTTAAACATCTCTACATCCATCCACCAGATCTGTTCGTACAAGATCTCACCCGCCCGACCATCGAGCGAGTGGTCATCGATCTCCTCGAACGAGGTCGGTTGCCAGCCCGTTGCCTCATGCCCACCGAAGCCCCCGACGCCGACGAGTCGCTGCGCTTCAGCTAGATATCTCGCCGTTAGCTGTTGATCTCGGGGAGGCTGATGGTGACCAGGTCCGTGGGTGGTTCGGCTTCGACATCGGCCAGCAGCGAAACCTCTCGGCGTCGACCGACGACTTGGATAGCCCACCGCTCGCCGGCAGGACCAGCGGCGATGCCTTTGGCGCGTATCACGTTGGCGGGCAGCGATTCGAGTAGCTGCTCGATGTCGGCCTGCGTAGTCGGGTTTGGCAATGCAATGGTGCTGGTCGCGTGGCGATCAAAAAGCGTGGGCTCGGGAAGCATAATTTCTGCGCCTGGGCGTCGCCCACCAATCTGCAAGAGCATTGACGGCACCGAAGGATCTTGTGCCTTGACAATCGGCACCCCTGGCGAGATCTCGGTGAGCTGACGTCGAACTCGATCGAGCGTGTCCGGCTGGACCAGATCGACCTTGGTTAAAGCCAACACATCAGCGGCCTTGATCTGTTCTTTGAGCGTGCCGCCAATGTCAACCCGACTCACAAGTTCAATGAATTGATCAGCCGCAACGAGGGTCATCACGCCGTCGAGTTTGAACCCCGCCGACCGACCCCAAGGCAACATGCGTAACGGTTCAGCAACACCACTGAGTTCGACCACCACATGTTCTGGCGGTAACTCTCGCGCACGAATCTCGTCGAACGCAGCCCCAAACCCGTCGATTGAACTGCAACACACACAACCATCACTGAGTTCGATGGTGTCGCCGCTGTGTTTGCGAATCAAACGGGCATCGATGTTGATCTTGCCGACATCGTTCACGATCACGGCAATAGGCCGATCGGCGGCCCGAAGTAGTGCATTGACCAGCGTGGTCTTCCCCGCGCCGAGGTAACCGGCGACGAAGGTCAGCGGCACCCGACGGCCATCCCACGGCAGATACTCCGGTTCCTGGTAGGTCATTGAGTACGAAACTACCGCGTGGTTAGGCGGGTCCGGCTACACCTATCGAGCTTGTCGTCGAACGCGATGATCAAGGTGAGGGTCCCAGGCGAAATACCGGAGTGCACACCCGGAGCGATGCCCCCATGCGGAACCCGGTGTACTCGGTGACAAAGGGCCTCAGTCGCGGATGAGGTTTGCGGGTCGCATAGTCCTCGTCCCGGTCGGTCATACCTCGATGGTAGAACGCGACGGTTGCAAGCGTCTTGAACCAATGGATGCAGCGGCGCGATAACCCGGCGTGTGCTTGTCCCTCTACTGTGCCCCTATGGCAAGAAGGGTTCTGCAACCATGATCGATCTCTCAGGGAAAGTCTTTATCGTGACTGGCGGCAACGGCGGCATTGGCTTGGGGATGGCCGAAGGCATAGTGATGGCAGGCGGTTCGGTCGTGATTTGGGGCCGCAACGAAGACAAGAATGCTGCTGCAGTCGAAACCTTGTCAGCCATCGACGGATCTGCGGTCGCTCATGTGTGCGATGTCTCCGATGAGGAACAGGTCATCGAGACGATGAAACGGTCAGCCTTGGATTTCGGTCGTATCGATGGGCTCTTTGCCAACGCCGGCCGGGGCGGCACTGGCACCCCGTTTGTCGATCTGCCGCTCGAAGAATGGCGTGCAGTCATGAACGTGAACCTCGATGGTGCATTCCTTCAGCTGCGCGAGGCAGCCAAGTACCTGATTGAACAGGGCGAGGGCGGCAGCCTTGTCGCGGTCTCGTCTACCTCAGCAATCCACGGAGCGGCTGGCAACGAGGCGTACGGCACGGCCAAGACGGCGCTCAACGGGTTGGTTCGAGCACTCGCTGTTGGCTTGGCTCGCCACCAAATCCGGGTGAACTCGTTGCTGCCGGGCTGGACGATCACCGACCTGGCATCTGGTGGCTACGAGAACGATGTGTTTCGGACGGCAACAACCAAGCGCACGCCAGTACGTCGATGGGCCGACCCGGCCGAATTCCGCCAGGTCGGCGCCTTTCTGGCGGATCCATCGCAGACATATCACACCGGTCAAGAAGTCTGCGTCGATGGTGGCTACACGGTCTACTAGCCGGCTCGTGCCGTTGTGTCCTTTGGCACTTCGGGAATCGGCAACCAATCAACAAGGTTACAAAGTGTCTTGAGCTTCCTAGATCAGAGCCCCAACGGATACGCCGACGACGAGTTTTGGGCTGCATTCGACGTCGAAGACGACTACGTGCCGCGCACCCCTTGGTACCGCAAGACTGCCCGGGTCATGGCGGTGCTCTTTGTCACCGGCATGTTGGCCACGAGCGCGTTGCTGCCGTGGGGAGAATGGATAGACCGGCTCGACAACGTGTCGGACCCCGAAGAGATTCTGCTTGTTGCCAACGAGGTTGTTGCTGAGTCTCCCTATGGCTGGTTGGTCACCGATGTTCGGGTGCGCAACATTCCTGACTCGACCACGGGCGGTTTCGTGATGTCGAACCCGCCCGACGGAATTATCACGATCGATCAGATCGGCTGGGACCCAGAGGAAGTCCGGTCGACCGTTGCTCACGAGATCGGCCACCTGCTGGACTTTGCGGCCTATGGCAGTCAAACCGACCGGCGAGATGGCCTCGGGTCCGAGGCCTGGGCTGAGTGCGCTGCCGTCGATGCTGGCTTCCGTCGCACGGACTCAGATTTTGGTGACACGGCCTATCACTGCACGGCGACCGAGTTCGACCAGTACCGATTCTCGGTCAGTCTGCTGGGCGAGGTCTGCAAGACCTGGGGTGACTTGGAATGTCGACCCGTGCGACCCATCCAACTGGACAATGACGGGTAGCGTTGTCGGTTATGGGATTTCTGCAAAGTCGGCTGTTGCGCCGGTTCTCGATCATTGGGCGAGTCGGCGACATTGTCTTGGTGGCCGGCTTAGCGCTCCGGCTCGCTCAACGCAAAGGCCTCGTGAGCGATGATCAAGTGGCTCGCATGGGCCTGACCGGCTTGTCGGAGAAGAAGAAGTTAGACATCACCGACATTGCCCTCGGCCTGACCGCCGCCTACCGCCTGCTTCGCCGCAGGTAGCACCTCGTCGAGTAGGCCGGTGTCCACGTTGTATACGAAGCCGCGCATGTCGTCCTTGTGCTTCACAAATGGATTGAGTTCGAGGCGGCGTATGGATTGGCGCACGTCGGCGTAGGGATCATCGAATGATTCCAGCGCCCAACTTGGGCGCACCCCGAGCTCTTGTTGCAGGTCGGCGTTGAACTCGTTTTCGTTGAGTTTGTAAAGGCCGCAGTCAGTGTGATGCAGCAGCAAGATTTCACGGGTGCCAAGGAAGCGTTGTGATAGGCACAGGGACCGGATGGTGTCTTCGGTGACTGCGCCACCAGCGTTACGAATGATGTGGGCTTCGCCGTTCTCAAGTCCAAGAATTGCGAAAATGTCCATCCGCGAATCCATGCACGCCACGACGGCTAAGGACCTGCTCGGCCGCACGTCGAAGTGGGTCCCGTCGAGTGTCTTGCCGTATTGGGCGTTTCGGGCGACGAGTTCGTCGGTATTTGGGAATCCAGGTGCCTGCTCCATCGCCCCTTACCGTAGCAATGAAGGCCAACCACAAATCACCGTGAGCAGCGAGCCTCTACCTGGGTCAGAGGGCGTGCTAAGGGCGCCCGAGCAACAGCAGAAGTTCAGCGCTTTTTCGTAATGTGGCGTAAAAGCTGCCGAACATTTACCGGTACTGCGGCGTTCTTATGCGAAAAAGTGGCCAAACTTGTTCCAACCCCCAGATGAGGACACGACAATGACGTCATACGACTCAACCATCCAAACCTACGCAACACTCCGAGAGCAAGGCGGCAGCCCATGGGCCGCCATCAGCCCCGAATCAGCGGCTCGCATGAAGCTGCAGAACCGCTTTCTGACTGGTGTAGACATCGCCCGGTACACCGCCAAAATCATGCGCGAAGACATGGCCCGCTACGACGAAGATGTCACCCGCTACACCCAGAGCCTGGGCTGCTGGCACGGCTTCATTGGCCAGCAAAAAATGATCGCTGTGAAGAAGCACCACGGCACTACCGCTGGCCGCTACCTGTACCTATCGGGCTGGATGGTCGCTGCACTGCGATCACAGTTCGGGCCGCTGCCGGACCAGTCGATGCACGAAAAGACGGTCGTACCCGAACTCATCGCTGAGCTCTACGACTTCCTCAAGCAGGCCGACGCCCGTGAGCTCAACCAGATCTTCCGCGACCTCGACGATGCTCGAACCGCTGGCGACGCCGCCGCAGAAAAAGCGCTACTCGCCCAGATCGACAGCTTCGAAACTCACATCGTGCCAATCATCGCCGACATCGACGCTGGTTTCGGTAACGAAGAAGCCTGCTACCTGCTCGCCAAGAAGATGATCGAAGCCGGCGCATGCTGCATCCAAGTTGAGAACCAGGTGAGCGACGCCAAGCAGTGCGGTCACCAAGACGGCAAAGTCACCGTTCCCCACGAAGACTTCAACGCCAAGATCAACGCTATTCGTTATGCGTTCCTTGAGCTCGGCGTCGACGATGGAGTCATCGTTGCTCGTACCGACTCCCTCGGCGCTGGCCTTACCCAGAAGCTGCCGGTGCCACAAGAGGCCGGCGACATGGCAAGCCAATACCTGGCCTTTCTCGAGGTCGACGAAGTCACCATCGACGATGTGCAAGACGGTGAAGTTCTCCTCAAGCAAGATGGCAAGCTCGTGCGTCCGGTTCGCCTGCCAAATGGTCTGTACAAGTTCCGAGATGGCACCGGCGAAGAGCGCTGCGTGCTCGACGGCATCAACAGCCTGCAAAACGGTGCTGATCTGTTGTGGATCGAAACTGCCACACCGAACGTTGGCGCGATTGGCTCGATGGTCAACTCGATCCGCGAGGTCATGCCGAACGCCAAGCTGGTGTACAACAACTCGCCTTCGTTTAACTGGACTCTTAACATGCGCCAGCAGGTCTTCGACGACTGGGCCGCCGAAGGCAAAGACATGTCGGCATACAGCCGCGATGACCTTATGAGCGTGACCTACGACGACACCCCGCTGGGTGGCGAAGCTGACAGTCGGATCCAGAGCTTCCAGGCCGATGGTGCACGCGAAGCTGGCATCTTCCACCACTTGATCACACTCCCGACGTACCACACCGCCGCGCTGTCTACCGACAACTTGGCTGCCGGTTACTTCGGCAAGGAAGGCATGCTCGCCTACGTCAACGGCGTGCAGCGCCAAGAGATCCGCCAAGGGATCCAGTGCGTCAAGCACCAGGACATGGCTGGTTCAAACATTGGTGACGACCACAAGGAATACTTCGGCGGCGAGAAGGCCCTCAAAGCCGGCGGCGCTCACAACACCATGAACCAGTTCTAAACAACCTGTTCTGAACCAAATTTGGAGGATTACCCCGCGTGAGCGGTGGCAATCCTCCAAATTTGCGTTTTGGCGAGAGTCCAGACGAAGAGCATCGCTGACATTGGGCGGTCGCGAGCCAGGCGGTTACTCAAAGACTTTGGAGACGTCGGGTGGCAGTGGCACGTCGAAGGCGTTCAGGATAAAGCTGATATGGCTGTAGTAGCCAATGGTGTGGGTGAGGTCGACAACGCTGTCGACACCGACCGCGTCGATGGCAGCTTCGTAGATTACCTGATCCACGCTGCCGTGGGTCGAGAGTGCCAGCGCGTAGTCATAAACGGCCTTCTGCGCAGCATCCGCGAAGTTTGGTGTTTCGCCTGCTGCGAGCGAATCGACGACGGCTTTATCGATGCCAGCCTCCAGAGCCAACGCGCTGTGCGCCCAAAATTCGAACTCGGACTTCCATCGGGCTCCGACGGTGGTGATCGCAAGTTCGAGGAGATGAGATTCAAGCGAGGACCCGAAACGGACTGCGGCCCCGACTTGAATGAGATGTTCGCCAAGGTGGGGGCGAAGGACGAACGCCTCGAAGGGTCCAGCGAGACGACCTTCGGTTGTGGTGAGGTTTAACGACTGGCCTCGCGACGCAACAATCTGATCCCACAGCGCGCGCTGCTGGTCATCGGCTGCGTTATAAGAAAGTAAAGGCAAACGGGCCATAGGCAACGCTACCCGCCGGTCGACTATGGCGGTTTAGCCAGGGTAGATTTGGCCTGTGACGAAACACCTCTCTCTAGAGCTATGCCCGTGAGCACCCCGCTTCGTCACCTATCAATACTGGTGACCCTCGTTTTATTCGGCGTGGTGGTCCCGGTAGTTTCACTGCCGCAACGGGCCGAAGCTGCATCGACCGACATCGTGATCAACGAGTTTTTGGCGATAAACCAAGCCACATTGGCGGACAACACCGGGGCGTTCGAAGACTGGATAGAGCTGCACAACACCACAGGCTCAACTCTTGACCTGGCGGGTTGGACCATTTCCGACGGCGCTGGCGCGTTCACCTTCGTTGCAGGTACCACGATCGGGGCTGGCGAATACAAGCTGATTTGGGCTTCCGACGATGTCTCACGCACGACCGAGACCGAACTCCACGTGCCGTTTAAACTCAGCAGCTCCGGAGAATCTCTCACGCTTGTGGACCCGACCGGAGCAGCAAGTTCTCCTGGGTGGAGCGCACCTTTGGCGTACCCGGCCCAGCTTGAAGATGACTCGTACGGCATCGCATCAGGTGGCCAGATTCGATTCTTTACCGACCCGACGCCTGGCGCTCCCAACGGCGGTGGCGCTGGCGGCCTGGTTGCGCCGGTCTCCTTCTCGATCGACCACGGGTTTTATGCCGGGCCCCAGTCCGTTGTGCTCACGACCACTACGGCATCGGCAACCATCCGATACACCACGAACGGCGACACGCCAACAGCCGCAAACGGCATCTCAGTGGCCCCAGGGTCATCGATTGACGTGAACGGAACCAGCACCATTCGAGCCATTGCCTATCGAGACGGTTGGATCACCAGCCCGATAGAAACACGCAGCTACTTGTTCACCAGCGACATCATTGAACAAGGTCAGCCAGCAGGTTGGCCAACTGGCCCGGTAGTTGGCTTGAGCGGCAATGGTCAAGAGTTCGACTATGGCATGGACGACAACGTGGTCACGGGAAACGAGGCGGCCGTCCAGGAGGCGCTCGCGGGAATCCCGACGATCTCGATTGTGACCGACCTCGACAATCTTGTCGATGCAAATAGCGGGATCTATGTCAACGCCGACATGCGTGGCTCTGCGTGGGAACGCCAAGCATCGGTTGAGCTGATTGATCCAACAGGTGCCGGAACAGGCTTTGATATCGAAGCCGGAATCCGTATCCGGGGTGGATTCAGCCGGCGCTGGGAAAACCCAAAGCACGCCCTTCGGCTCTTCTTCCGAGACAGCTACGAGAGCGAACTTAACTATCCGTTGTTCGGGGCCGAAGGTGATGACCGATTTGAAAAGGTCGACCTGCGGACCTCGTCGAACTACGCGTGGTCATGGCGTCACGCTACCGACGCCTCATTCATCGACGAGCTATGGAGCCGTGACACCCAACGCGACATGGGGCAGCCCTACACCCGATCACGGCAGTATCACGTGTATTTAAACGGCGTCTACTGGGGCCTCTACATGACCCAAGAGCGGGTGTCAGGCGAGTATGCCGAAAGCTATTTCGGCGGCAACGGCGATGATTACGACGTCGTCAAGCGCAAAGCGCCTGGGTTGGAAACCGAAGCGACCGAAGGCACCGACATCGCCTGGAAGTCGCTCTTCCCGCTCGTAAGCGATCAGAATGTTTCGAATGCCGAATACAGCCAGATCGAGTCCCAAGTCGACATCGTCAACCTGGCTGACTACTACCTGCTCCACTTTTGGAGCGGTGACTTCGACGGCTCTCCGAGCTGGTTCTTCAACGCTCCGAGCAGATGGCAAAGTTCGAACAACTGGTACGCGGCCCGCAACCGGACCGGTCTAGGGCTCGGGGCCAAATGGCAGTTCTTTGACCACGACTCAGAGCACAGTCTGTGTGCCCCAGGGGGACCATTGCTCGGTGCAGCCGTGGACAACACCACCCCATGGAACCTGGATCCAGTCGGTTATGGCCCCGAGTTCATGTCGCCAGCGTTCCTGCATGCGGCGCTGATTACCCACCCGACCTACCGCCAGGTATTTGCCGACCGCGTGCAGCTCCACATGCTGACACCCGGCGGGGCACTCACCGTTTCCGAGGCCGAAGCCCGGCTCAATGTTCGAGTAGCCGAAACGAGCCCGGCGATCGAGGCCGAGTCGGCTCGCTGGGGCGACGGCGGTGGCGAACCGGCGTATGGCCGTTCAGAGTGGAACGTTGGTGTGCAGCGCCTGCGGGATTGTTTCACTGCCCGCCAACCCATCATCGAGACCCAACTTCGCGCCGACGGTCTGTGGCCGCTCAGCAATGCACCGCTGATGACGCCAGCATCCGGTGCCGTCGCCTACGGCACGAACGTGGCGATTGACGATCTTGGCCAGACCGGAACGCTCTACTACACCACCGATGGATCTGACCCTCGAGCGCTCGACGGAACCGTTTCGCCGTCTGCTGCGGTCTACACCGGTCCCATTGCCATCACCGGCGACCTCACGGTCAAATCCAGAGTCGAAGCGGATGGCGACTGGACCCCGTTGAGCGAATCGGCATACACGCTGTCATCCCCGCCCGGTCCCGTGTCGTTGGTTCTCAATGAGTTCAATGCCGTGTCCTCGAGCAGCTACTTGGGGGGCGGAACGGCTGGCAATGTTGCCAACGGCTCAGATGAAACGTTTGGTCGGGTCGCAGGCAACGGCGGTGACTGGTTCGAGCTTGTTGTAACCCAAGACGGCCTCGATATTCGTGGTTGGACCATCGAGGTCTGGAACGTCGAGCTAGGGATTCTTACGAAGGGCGCGTCTCTTACCTTTACCAACGCCCCTGCGTTGAGCGATCTGCACGCAGGAACGTTGGTCACCGTGAGCGAAGATATTGACGACGATGTTTCCTACGGGCCGATCCCTGGTGGCTACCACATCAACGTTCGCGCAAATAGTGCCCTACAAGGTGCGTACTTCACTGCGGGGTCGCAATCGAACTTTGCGATTAACAACGAAAGCACGCAGATCGCCATCTTTGATGCGGCTGGTGTTCCCGTTCAGCTGCGCACCGGCGAAGGGACCGTTCCTGGGGTGAGCGTGTCCGGCAGCGAAGTCTTCAAGCTCGAAGGAACGCCCACGACTTCGGTTACCCCCGATTCACCGCAGTATGCCGATGGCACAACCTCGACCTGGGGCTTGCCAAATAGTTGGGCCGCAGGCACGACCACCCAGGACTTGAGCGAGCTGCGTGTCAATTATGGCGACGTGAACTGCGACAACATCCTGAATGTCGCCGACGCGCTGATCATTGCGCAGTACAGCGTTGGTGTGCGCAACGACATCGGAACATGTCCACTGGTGAACTTCTCGACCGACATCTTTGGTACCGCCGCTGAGGTAAACGGCGACGGCACGGTGAACGTTGCTGATGCTTTGTTGGTTGCTCAATGCAGCGTGAATGTGCCCAACGTGCTCTGCCCCGCGCCGTAGTAATCTACCGGGCGGGTCCCTCGCTGCTCAGGGCATAGAGGCCGGCGGCGCCGACGATGGCGGAACCCGCGAGCGTGAGTGCATCGGGGACCTTGTCGAAGACCACAATGTCGAGTCCAATAGCGAAGACCAGCACGGTGTAGCGAAATGGCGCAGTGAAACTGATATCGCCGAGCCGGATGCTGTTCACCGATGAGATGTAGCCAAGACTCAAGAAGCAGGCCGCAGCGATCAGAAACAGCGCCGCCGCGGTCGACGGTCGCTCCCAGCCAGTAAAAACCGAGATAGCAGCACCCATGGTGGTGATCACCACGGCCGTACCCAACGCAACCGCTGTCCCCGGCATTTCCGCCGAGATCTCACGGGTCGCGAGCTCTCGCACCACAACCAAACACACCGTGATCAGTCCGCCTAAGAACCACGGGCTGAAGTCATCGCTCCCCGGCTTGATGATGAACAATACGCCAACGAGCCCAACGACTAACGCGATCACCCGCTGCACACTCACGCGTTCTCGCAGCATTCGCGCCGCAGCAAAGGTCACTGCGATGGGCAACAGTTGCATCACCGCAGTGAGACCCGCGATCGAGGGCACTTTGGTCAAGGTGATCAGATAGGCCACCGTGCCGATGGCTTCCATGGTCATCCTAAGAAGTACTGGTCGCTCAAGATACGCCGAGAAGGGAGTCGAGGTGCCGCGGATACGCACGGTGACCAGCAATAGGCCAATGACAAGCAGGCCACGGAGAAACACCGCCTGGAATAGGGGTAGATCTTCGGCGGCACGTTTGATAAATGCATCGTTGACGACGTAGCCGAACATGCCGGCGGTCATCCAAGCTGCACCGCGGAGGTTGCCGCTTCGGTCCTTGCTGACCGCTCGTTGCTGGGCAGGCAGCACGCGTTAGTGGCGGGCCTTGCGATTGACCGGATTGGTTGTGCGAAGTGCCACTAGATCTTGGACTTCCATTCATCCAGCGATGCTGATTCCGAACCAATGCTGGTGGAGTCGCCGTGGCCGGTATGCACGATGGTTTCTGATGGCAGCGTGAATAGCTTGTGCTCGATGGATTCCAAGATGCCGGGGTAGCTAGAAAACGATCGGCCAGTTGCGCCCGGGCCGCCATGGAACAGCGTGTCGCCCGAGAACAACACGCCTTCGCTCGGCAGATGAAGGCAGCAGCCGCCCGGTGAATGCCCGGGAGTGTGGATCACGTTTACATCGATTCCGCCGATCGTAAATGTTTGGCCGTGGCTTAGCGGAGCGTCGACGCGACGATCGCTGTACACGACTTCCCAAAGCATGGTGTCGTCGGGGTGCAGCCAGATCGGGGCATCGAAGTGTTCTGCGACTTCGGCCGCGGCGTTGATGTGATCGTTGTGGGCATGGGTACAAACAATGGCCTTGAGTTTGCGGTCACCAACGGCACCGATGATGGCTTCGTGATCGTGCGCGCAATCAAGCACCACACACTCGTGGTCGTCGCCAACGATCCACACGTTGTTATCAACGTCGAAGTCTTCGCCATCGAGCGAGAAGATGCCGGAGGTAATGAGGTGATCGATTGTTCCCATCTGGGAACTCTACTTGGGGAGTTGTCCTGCGATCTGAGTTGCCCGGCTGCGAGTGCCTGCCGGGGTCTTGCCAGGAAGGCGCGATGCTGCGACCGTGGCTAACCCGGTGACGCCCGCCGCGCAGCGAAAGGCGATACGCCAGCCGCCGAGAACCCATTTGCAGCGCCTGCAGTCTCGTCGATGTAGCCCAACGGAATGTCGAAGCCGCAACTGTTCACAGATCGTGCGCCGCTGGCTCTTGTCACTCTTTCGTAACGCTTAGCGCACCATTTTGTCCAGTTGACTAGCTCACCCCCAATCGCAGCGAACGAGCGCCACTTAACCTGCGGGTCTACGTCTTCGTTTGGAGTAGTGCCGATCAAGTCAACCAGCTAGGTGGCGGGCAATTGATAACGCCCGCTGGCGGCCAGCGATGCGCTTAGGAGCACAAGGTGCGAGAGAACAAGTCGTGCAGGCGTTCCCAATGGCGTTCCGAGGCGGCGCGGTCGTATTGAGGGCGCTCGGCATACGCGAAGCCATGCTCGGTGCCCGGATACCACTCGACCTGGCCGGTTGCGGTCGAAGCTTCGAGAGCAGCGGCAAATGCGTCGATCATCTCTGGCGGGGCATAGCTGTCGGTTTCGGCGGCACCGATGTAGATCTCGCCGTTCACGCTGTCTAAGTGTCGATGGGGCGAATCATCGGCGTCGTCTACCAGACGTACTCCGTGGAAGGAGGCACCGGCAACAACATTGTCGTGGGCAGCCGCAACCATTACGGCGAACGGCCCGCTCATGCAATAACCAACGACTCCGATCTTGTCCACGTTGGCGGCAGGGTCGCCGGCGGCATGTTCGATCATGGACCCGGTGTCTTGGTTCACCATCTCGTTAGAGAGGTTGGACATGAGCTCAAACATGCGATCTCGGTCTCCGGTCTCGAACACGTTGAACTCGCGCACGTCGCGGTAGTACAGCTGGCTCGTCATCACGTAGTAGCCAGCGGTCGCCAGTCGGCTGGCCATGTCACGAATTTCTTGGCGCATACCGGGCGCGTCCATCAAGAAGAGCACCACCGGGTGGGGCCCTTCATGGTCGGGGCGAGTAACCCAGGTGGGCATTTCGCCATCGGCGGTTGTCAGATCAAAGTGCTCTTCCTGCATGGCGGAACCGTAGTCCCACCCTGGGACCAAAGCCCAGATAGGTTTGTCAGCCGTGACTGGGCACATCGAAAGCGACAACAAGATCGACGGAAAGAAGATCACGATGGCCGGCGAAGCCCACCACGGCGACACATTGGCCACGACGGCAACAGCTCTGTTCATCGACGCCACAGAGTCCACCCGCAAGGCCACTGAGTCGGCGCAATGACGGCGCTGGCGACAAACCAAACTAACGAAAGCGACGACTCCCCAAGAAGTGACCGCAGCGTTATTGCCTACTTGGCATTCCTGGGTGTGTTACTTGCGACCGGCATCGATATTGCGCTTCCGGCCTACGACGTCATTGCCGAAGGGCTCAATACGTCGGCAGACATGTCGCTCATCATCACGGTGTACGTGGTCGGAATGGCGATCGGGCAGCTGATCTATGGACCGCTGGCCGATCGCTTCGGCCGTCGCCCAGCAGTGCTCAGTGGACTCGTGTTGTACGTCGTAGGCGCCGTCGCATCGGCACTGGCTCCTTCGTTCACCGTGCTCCTGATAGCCCGCGGGCTCTGGGGGCTCGGGGCCGCAGCACCGGCGGGCTTGCGCTCCGCGATCACACGAGACCTCTACAGCGGCGATGCGATGGCAAGGATTACGACCATCATCATGGCCGTGTTCTTGCTTGGACCGATCTTTACACCGCTCCTTGGCGAGGCGATGCTTCGGTTTACCTCCTGGCCCGCGATCTTCTGGTTTGCAGGCGCCCTTGCGATCATTGGTGCAATCTGGTGCTTACAGTTCGGGGAAACCCTCGCCGAAGAAAAACGGCGCCCTCTGCAGTTCTCGCAGTTTCGTGACGGCATCCGAGTCGTGGTGCGAACCCGAGTAACGCTCGGTCACATGCTGGCCAACGTGTTCCTCACGGGCGCGTTTTTCATCTTCCTCGGAAGTTCCCAACCAGTATTTCAAAGGGTGTACGGCCGAGAGTCTCAATTCGCGGTGCTGTTTGCGCTGCTTGGAGCACTCACGGTTCCGCCTCTACTTTTGAACAATCGGTTCATCGAGCGCTATGGGTCGCGCCGCATGTCGATGATCTCGTGCGCTGGTTCAACAGCACTCTCGATCGTTGGAGCATTGCTGGTGTTGGTAGGTGGCCTCGAACCGGACTTCTGGGTGTGGTACGTGTGGCTCGTACTCGTGTCGGGTCTCATCACGTTGTCGAGCCCAGCGATCACCGCACTCGCACTTGAGCCCATGGGAGAGCTGGCGGGCACGGCATCGTCACTGCTGTTCTTTACGGGATTCGCGTTCGGCGCGAGCTTGGCAGCAGCGGTGTCTCCCTTTATTGACAACACGGTGACCCCGTTCGTTGTCGGGTTTGCTCTCTATGCCCTGCTGGGCTTCCTCTGCCTTTGGTGGGCGGGCGGCGGCGAAACACAAGAGCTCCAAGACGCCTGACGAGTGGCGCACTCCCACGTTTCTTTGGGTTTTGCGGTGACAGGTAGGCTGTTGGCACAGAGGAGTCTCATATGACCTATGACTTGGTGATCCGTAACGGCGTAGTGGTAGACGGCACGGGGGCGCCTCGGTTCGGCGCCGACGTAGCAGTGCGAGGTGGTCGCATCGTCGAAGTCGGAAATGTCGCGGGCGCCGGCACCCGAGAAATAGACGCCGACGGCCAGATCGTGAGCCCCGGCTGGGTTGACATTCACACCCACTACGACGGTCAGGCCACATGGGACCAGGACCTCGCCCCATCGTCGACCCATGGTGTTACTTCGATCGTGATGGGAAACTGCGGCGTAGGTTTCGCACCCGCTCGACCCGACAAGCACGACTGGCTGATCTCGTTGCTCGAAGGTGTCGAAGACATTCCCGGCACTGCGCTGGCCGAAGGCATGACCTGGGGATGGGAGAGCTTTCCTGAATATCTCGAAGTGCTCGACACCATGTCCTGGACGTTGGATGTTGGCACTCAGATTCCGCATGCTGCGCTGCGCACCTACGTGATGGGTGCCGATGGTGCCGACAACACCGTGCTAGCGAACCACCATCAGATCGAAGAGATGTCGCAGTTGTGCGAGGAGTCGATTGTTGCTGGCGCGCTGGGTTTCACCACGTCCCGTACGTGGGTGCATCGCACGAGCGATGGTGCCCAGATCGGCACACTAAAAGCCGGAGCCGACGAAGTCCTTGGGCTCGCCGCGGCACTGCAACGTGCCGGTACTGGCGTAATCCAACTCATCAGCGACTCCTATCAAAGCACCGACAATGACTTGGTGGCGAGCGAGCTTGCGCTTCTCGAAGCAATTGCGATGCACGTGCACCGGCCATTGAGTTTCACCGTGCAGCAGAGCGATGAATCACCGGGCCGCTGGCGTGAACTCCTCGATGCGATTGGCCGCTGGCGCAATGCTGGCGCCGACGTGTTAGCCCAGACCGCAGTCCGCCCGATCGGCGTCGTCGCCGGGCTTACCTCGACCGTGAACCCGCTGCGCTGCAGCAAGACCTATAAGTCGTTGGCCGATCTCCCGCTGCCCGAACGGGTCGCCCGCATGACGGATCCATCGACTCGCGAAACGATTTTGCACGAACATGGCTCCTTTGAGCCCAGCGCTTTTAGTGCATTGCTGCACTCGGGCTACGACCGCATGTATCCCATGGCCAAGTTCCCCAACTACGAGCCGACAGCAAGTGATTCACTCGCAGGCGTTGCGAGCCGCCAGGGCCGCCGCCCCAACGAAGTCATGTACGACTTCTTCACCGACAACGGCGGCGCCAACCTTGTTTATGTGCCGTTCATGAACTACGACGGCGGCAACTTGAACGACGTGGCCGAAATGATTGCGTCACCGCTGACCTTGTCGGGACTGAGCGACGCAGGCGCACACTGCAACACACTGTCCGACGGCACCATGCCAACCACCGCGATTAGCCACTGGACACGTGACCGCGGCCAGGGCAGGACCTTTTCGCTTGAGCACATGGTTCATCGCCAGACCCAAGCCACCGCGTCGCACGTTGGTTTCAACGATCGTGGCGTCGTTGCACCCGGCTATCTGGCAGACCTCAACATCTTTGATCACGACACGATCAACGCCCAGGCACCCGAACTTGTGCAGGACTTGCCAGCGGGAGGCACCCGACTGCTGCAGCGTTCGACGGGATACATGGCAACCATCAAACGTGGCATCGCTACCGTTGAGAACGGCGAGCTCACGGGGGAGCATCCGGGGTCGCTCATGCGTGGCACCCAAGGGCTCTAGATGAGCTCGTACGCCCTAACGTCGGACCGGCTGGCTTCGGTGCTTGGCGACCGTACTCGGGTTCTGGCTGCGCTCGAAGTGGCTTTTGCCGCGAGCGCAAAGTCGCCCTACCTGGTCTTGTGTGCTCAACGAATTGCCAAGCTGCTCGGCACGCGCTTGGTGATTTCGGGCGACGGCCCTGAGCAGGGTGCTGCGGGTGATGCGTGCTTAGCGTTTGCTGAGCAGTGGGTTATCGACGTGGCATCAATGACACCAGAGCTTGTTGGCAATGTGGGCTCGCACCTGGGCGAAGACGGCCTGATGGACTTCGTGCACTCCTTGTTGGTTATCGAGCAGCGGATACGACTAGAACTTGCTTGGCGGCAACTCGGTCTACTGCCGGCTGCCGCCGCGGCGGGTGACTCACTCGAGGCGCTCGAAGCATGGGGGCGTGCCGGACCGGCGCCCGCCGTCGAGACCGCCGCTGGGCAAGTCGGCGTGGCGGTGGCGCCGGGAGCACCACGGATTAGCCCCGGTCGCCACGGCTCCTCGGCGTTGTCCGGGGCGTTGAGCGAGTGGCAAGCAGCGGTCGTCTGTCTCCACGAGGTCGACGCACTGACTACTGAACTGGTGCGCTTGCGCTGCGCAAGCTACCACGATTGCCACACGTGACTGAGCGTTCGCGGGGCAGTTGCCCTGGAACAAGGACTCAACGAAGCCATGGTCGAGAGTGCGGCCAATTCACAGAGCCCACACCTCGCACCGGCGAAGCAGTCAGCCCTGGCACTTGCTGAACACCTCATGGCGCAACCTGGGCATATCTCGCCCGAACTAGCTGCACAACTTGGCGGTCATTTCACGCAAGATCAAATCATTGAACTGACCCTCGACGTCATGAAGTGGAACTATCAGAAAGTAGCTGTCGCATTTCGGATCGATGCCGAAGTTGCGCCCGGCCAAGTCACTGCGCTGCACTTCGACGCCGACGGCCACTGGATCCGGCCGCCAAGTTAACGACCTGCCGCCGCCAAAGAATCTTTTGCGATGTTGTCCCCCGAGTCTCGTCGCCAGACGTGTTACCTATGTGGGACCGCATTCGATAACTCCTGGCTCGTTGCCATTGGTTTCTTCGGCCATCCTGTCGAGCCGGCGCGCGTCATCGGGAACCGTCGAGCCGGTCGCTCATACGATGAGTGAGTCGTTCGATGCGTATTACCGGCGGGACTATCGCAAACTTGTGGGTCTGGCCTATGTGCTGAGCGGCTCGCACTGGGCCGCCGAGGACCTGGCCCAAGATGCACTCACCGAAGCACACCGCAAGTGGTCGACGGTGCGCGACTACGACGACCCGGCAGGGTGGGTCCGCCGGGTGATGATCAACAAAAGCACGAGCAGGCTTCGCCGTCTGCGCAGCGAGACCAAGGGACTGATGCGGATCGGAAACCGCCGGACTGAGTCGATACATCCAACGGAACGGGCGCACGAAGTCTGGGATGCGGTGCGTGAATTGCCTAACCGTCAGGCCCAGGTGATTGCACTGTTCTATTGGGAAGACCGGTCGGTGAATCAGATCGCCGAGATCCTGAATGTTTCACCGGAGACTGCCAAGACGCATCTGAAGCGAGCCCGGACGGCCCTCAGCACCAAGCTCGAAGCCCACCATGGAGAGCTCTGATGAACCAGCTCGATGAGCGCCTGAGGTCGGCAGCCTCGGATCTGGACCGTCAGCTCAATGGATCAGACCTGCCTCCTTTCCGGCCGAAGCGATCGGCGACACCCGCAATGTTTGTGCTTGTGTTGCTCGTCGGCATCGGCATTTTCGGGTTCGTCGCTCGGTCCCAGACCAACGACGGGGGTGGCATCTCGGTTGCCACCCAACCCGTGGTGCCCGAAACCGTGTCAGCGCTTGACCGAGACCTCGAGCCGGCTGGGCAATCCATTCCCGAGGCCGCGCCAACGCCGAAGTCAACCGAAGCGACCGGGCAGACATTTACTCGCACGAACGCCGCCGACGGCGAGTTCTTCGTGCCGCTACCAGGGGCGTCGAGTTGGAGTGTCGACGAGTCCTGGGTGCTCCTTTACCGCACTGGTACTGGCGGTCCCAGCCATGTAGTCATCGATGCAACTGAGCCTGCAGCGCCGCCGGTTGAGTTGTCGATTTCGCCGCCCGATATCGAGCAGGTGTACTGGCACCCATTCGAAAGTGATGTCCTTCTCTACGCCAGTGGGGCCGATCTTGTCACGTTCGACGTTGTGACTGGGCAAGTCGATGCGGTGCACTCCTTTACTGGCTGCGACCGGGTCGACTCGGGCGCCTCACCGGTGCCCCCATCGGCAGATGGAACCGTCAGCCTGCTTTGTCATGGCAATGGTGACCTGACCCAGATCACCTATGACCTGGTGTCAGGCGAAGAGCGCCGAGCCCCGACCCAAAGTGATGGCGCTGCGGCTCCATCGCCGAGCGGCGAGCTGTTGGTGCAGTGGAACGCCGATGGGTCCGCGTCGGTCTTGGATCGGGACCTCAACGACACCGGTGTGGTGCTCGATCTGGGCAACAATCTGTTCGAGTTTGTGACTGACCCCCAAGGCGTCGAATGGATCGCGACCACCTTGTTTGATGGTCCCTTGGTTGGCTCAGTGGTCCTCATGGGGCTGGATACCCAGCATGCCCCGATCGTGCTGATCGGGCCATCTCGCGGCGACGGGTATCCACCCGCAGGCACGATGCTTTCTGCCCGAGCAGGGAAAGTTGCCGTATCGATCCGAGGAGCCGAAGACGAGTCGTTGGCCGGCCGTGTCACGATCGTTGACCTGGATGAGTCATTTGAGAACCCGCCTCGTACTTCGTTCGTTCACAACAGCGAAGACCTGCACGGTTACTGGTCAACGCCCTTCGTCTCGCTAAGCCCATCGGGCAGAACGGTGATCTATTCAAGCGACGACGGAACTCATGCAGTGAACACCTATGCCATTGCCTTGAGCGACATCGTCGAGGTAACCAACTGAGCGTCTGGCGCTCGCTCCGCACTGCGCTGATCGTTACTTGAAAGGGACTCTCGTGAAATCGCTCATCGCTTTGATTCTTGCTGTTCTATCCTCGCTAATCACACCATTGGAGCCTGCGGCTGCCCCGCCAATTGAGTCGGCTGCAACCGCTATACCGGGGCACCAAAATGAGTCGGTGTGGGGATACGACACGACGTTGCTTTCGCCGGATTGGACCAGGCCCGACCGCTATCAGCCAACAATTGACCCGGCGTATGGAACCACCGTGATGCGGGTGACTTCGGCAGACGGCACTCGGTTTGATCGCAACACCTACAGCCGCCGCCAGGCCGAGAATGTGAGCGGGACCATGTTCTTGACTTACCACGGCTCAGCGGTCTACCACGTGTACGAGCGCGCTACGGGTGCTCTCGTGCAAAGCTTGCCCATTCACCCCGACGCCGAACCCCAATGGCATCCAACGGACCCCAACCTCATTCGCTATATCGAGGGGGCCAGCGCGTCGTCGGGCGATTTACTGCTGTCTGAGATCAATGTGACTACTGGCGAGACCGAGACAATCGCCGATCTTGGCGCACGTATCCAACAGCAATTTCCGACAGCTGGCTACATGAAAGATCGAGCCGAAGGTTCTGCGAGCGCCGATGGCAATCGCTACGCATGGCTGATCTACAACGCGGCCGAGCAGATCATCGGGATGGTGTCCTATGACTTGGCAACGGACACCGTGCTTGGCATGCGGTCAGCTGATGAGCTGCCAGATGCTGGCAGGCTCGATGCACTATCCATGTCGCCGACGGGCGAGTACGTCGTGACCCAGCACGCCAACGGCACCTATGTGTACGACGCCGATCTGAGCAACGAGCGCCTCATCTTCAGGGGAGCCGAACACAGCGATATTGCACTCGGCGCTGATGGCGGCGATGTGTACGTGTACATCGATTTCACTGCAAGCTCCACCGGAGGCTGGTTGATCGCAACCGACCTCGACACCCTCACGCCCGTCCTCATCTTCGATCTGTACAACGATGCCAATACGTCGATCCATATCTCGGGTAAGGGGTACAACAAGCCCGGCTGGGTCGTTGCGTCGACTTACAACTGTCACGCCGGTTTTGCCTGGTCATGCTCCAAAGTCATGGCGGTAGAGCTGGTGCCTAACGGGCGGATCCTTAACCTGGCCCACACGTACAACTGCGGCGAGAACTACTGGACCGAGACCCATGCGGTGGTGAACCGGGACTTCACTCGGGTGTACTTCAACTCAGACAGTGGTTCGTGTGGGATCGATGCCGAGGTGTACGTAGTCAACGTGCCAACCTTTGACTGACTAGCCGACGGTATCCAGGGCGTTGACGGTCGCCAGGACCCAGTCGAACTTGGCCTTGTTGTAGCCAGCCCGGTTTGTGGCGTTTGCCTCGGCCGCTGCCCGTTTGAGAGCCGAGTACTCGGCCCGAAGTTCATCGCTGGTGCGGAGCCCGTCTCTGAACGCCAGGTACCAACGCCATTGGAAGTCGTTGTGATCCACGACATGCAGATGAGCGACTGCAACGTTGGCCGCAGGCCGCACCACAAAGAAAAGGCCACCGTAGATTCCAAGGTCAGCCTCGAAACGAAAACCAGCCTGCGCTAGGACCCCGATAATGGCCTGATCATCGAAGGGCTCGCGAACGCCGACGGCAATGTCGAGCAGTGGTTTCGCTACTAGGCCCGGTACCGATGTGGACCCAATGTGCGCAATCTCGACGTTGAACTCATTGAGCGAATGCTGCAGATGAGACTCGACACACTTGTAGGCCGTCGCCCATGCAGGGTTGTGGTCCACTACGGCGACTGCGTGACCCCGAAGCCCCAGTCCAGCAGCGGGCTCAGTCAGAGGTTGTAGCGAGGCAGGAAGGCTCACGTCTCAAACCGTGATGGATGCCCGGCGGGCGTTCGTGATGATCTCGTCGGCGATCTCGGACCATCGGGGCCTGGGTAGGTCGTGCCCCATGTCGCCAAAGGCCAGAAGCCGCGCCGAGGGAATGGCCTTGGCCGTCGCCTCGCCTCCACTCGGTTTCACGAGCGGGTCGATCAAGCCATGAATGACAAGCGTTGGAGCAGTCACGGCGCCGAGTAGCGGGGTGCGATCGCGCGATGCAGCGATTGCTGCGGTCTGGCGCGCAACTCCCTGCGGAGTGAAGCTTCGCTCGAGCTCGGCCCGAGCAATCTGGCGGTGTTCATGGGGATCGAAGTGGGGACCAGAGATGGCCTGAAAGGTCTCGACGGCTTGGTCAACTGCGGTTGCTCGAGTGGCGGGTTTCTGACGGCCCAACTTGCGGACTAGCGAGGTGGTGATGCCGCCGTTCTTGCGGTCACCGGTGTTCGACATGATCGAACACAAGCTTATGACTTTGTCGCCATGTCGGATCGCAAGCTCTTGGGAGATCATGCCGCCCATGGACACGCCGACCACGTGAGCCCGGGGGATAGCAAGCGCGTCGAGCAGTCCTGCTGCGTCGTCGGCCATATCAGGCAGTGTGTAGCCAGCACCTTGCAGAGGACGGCGAGTCAGGAACGATCGCATCAGTTTGGCCTGCGATGGTGGGGTCCACTCGGTCTGCGTTGACAGCCCGATGTCTCGGTTGTCGAATCGGATGACCTGGAAACCCTGTTGCACAAACAGGTCAACGAAGTCGTCGCTCCATGCCGTTAGCTGACCACCCAAGCCCATCACGAATAGCATCGGCTGGCCAGAACCCCGCACGTCGTATTCAATCGTGATTCCGCCAGTAACTTCAACGCTCGCCATGCAGTCGAGACTACCCGTTCCGCTCCGTTGGAGGGACACGGTTCGAATCCCTCGCTAATCAAAGCAAAGAGCACTTCTATCGGTTCGCCGTCGCGGCCGTCGTCGTGACGTGCACTTTCGTGCGCGGCTGTCGCCAACCTATATTCAGTGGATGGCTGACTACCCGCTTCCACATGCATCTACTGACCTGACCGGACGGGTAGCGCTCGTAACCGGCGCAACCTCGGGACTGGGTTGGCGCTTCGCCCAGGTGCTCGCGGCATCTGGGGCGACCGTTGTAGCCACCGGGCGCCGCGAGGAACGGCTCGCTGAACTGGAAGCAGTCATCACCGAACAAGGTGGCGTTGCTCATGCGTGCCGGGTCGATATGACGGAGACCGACAGCATTCTTGCTGCGGTGGATCATGCCGAGTCGGTAGCAGGCACCGTTGACATTTTGATCAACAATGCCGGTATCCCCGACGCACAACGCGCTCACAAGATGGAGATCGAGCTGATCGATCGGGTCTTCGATACAAACCTGCGAGGGCCCTACGTGTTGTCCTGCGAAGTTGCTCGACGGCTCATCGCCGCAGATATGCCGGGCCGCATGGTCAACATCTCCAGCATTGGAGCCTTCCGCTACGAAGGCCAAGGTGCAGCGCTGTACTCGATTACCAAGGCTGGGATAGCGCGTATGAGCGAAGTGCTCGCCGTTGAATGGGCTCGCTACAACATCAACGTGAACGCGATTGCCCCGGGCGCGTTCAGCTCCGAAATGATGGACGGCATGATCGAGCGCATGGGTGACATCACCCAGCGCATGCCGCGCCGGCGCATCGGTGACCCCGCTCAACTCGACTCAACATTGCTGTACCTCTGCGGCCCAGCATCCGATGCCGTTACCGGCACCGTCATCAAAGTCGACGACGGCCAAGGTTCCCGTTAACGGGTAGTCCGCGTTTCAGCTCGTACCTCGCTGAAACGCTGTTTTCTAGCCTGGGTCTCGAC
>Ga0114956_1000623_pt1 | contig 26350 bp, 21 predicted proteins | sample MaitaG_FD_87304 | JGI IMG/M metagenome (GOLD analysis project Ga0114956, IMG submission 87304) | Marine algal microbial communities from Maine, USA - Maine_Asex2 metaG | ecosystem: Host-associated > Algae > Red algae > Unclassified | place: Maine, USA | collected 2015-01-05
CTGCTAATAAGTCATTCAATATCGGATCTGGATGATGCAAGCCGATAAGAATTAATTTGCGATCATAGCTTTTCCATTTAGCCGCTAATTCTTTTTGACTCGCATCACTCAGTTTTTTTCTTAGCTCAGCTTGCTTGAATATCTTGGGATTTTCTGACTTGCTGACCTTCTCCGTCTCGTAAAGCGGCTCTTTTAAGGGAACATTGATGTGAACCGGTCCCGGCTCACCGCTAATGGATGCGTTTAAGGCTTCCGAAACGAGGCGCTGATTGTACCAGATGCCATCAGCACTCTCATCAGCGGCAGAAAGATTCACACTTTTGCGAATGAAGTTTTCAAATACCTCCGGTTGTTGTATGCTTTGCATGTCGGCCTGATCGATCCACTCCTGTGGGCGATCGGCACTCATGACCACCAAGGGAATGCGCTGGTAATAAGCCTCAGCTATTGCTGGAGCATAGTTGAGCATAGCAGTGCCTGATGTGCAAACCAATCCAACAGGTTTGCGTGTCTGCTGAGCAATACCTAAAGCCACAAAACCTGCGACACGCTCATCAACAACCACCCTTTTTTGAATATTTGTCTGTTGTTCAAATGCAAGAATTACTGGTGCCAACCTCGACCCAGGAGAGAAGATGATATTTTCCATGCCGAACCTCTGGCATATCGCCGCTAAATCGCGAACGTATTTTTTATTAGTACTATTAGTCACACCTAGCTGTTAAAGCAGCAGATCTTCCATGGTCTTTGCCTTGGCCTCCGTTTCAAACCATTCGTCTTCTGGAATGGATGCTGCGGTTATACCTGCTCCTATGAAAAGTTGAACGGTTTTTTCATTCAACCATTTTAAACAACGCAAATTTACGAATACATCCGCGTTATCTTCTGCTTTTAAAACGCCAATAAATCCGCAATAATATTCCCGCTTAAAGTTTTCTATTGTATTAATTGTTTCGATGCTATTTTTAAATGGTAAGCCAGCTACTGCTGGGGTCGGATGAAGTGCCTGCAAAATAGAGGTGAATTTATTATTTGAAATTTTTGCTTTTATAGCAGTTCGAAGATGAAAAACAGGTCCCGCTTGAACGGTTTTTCTTATTCCTACTTTGAGTTGTTTTACTTTTTGATCCAGTGCAGATTTTATGTACTCAACCACCATTTCATGTTCTTCAACCTCCTTAGCACTCCAGCCTTGCTCCAATTGAGCTTCCGTCAGGGTTCCCGCTAGGGCAGAGGTCTTGATTTCTTCTGCTCTATAAGAAAGCAACAACTCAGGGCTGGCTCCCGACCAAGATCCAATCGCAGGATGATAAACACAGTAACAAAATGCCTGAGGATAATTCTCCGTCATAGCCTTGAAAAAGACCTCCGTGCTGTGGTCATTTTTCAATGATATTTTTTTTAATCTGGCAATAACTAATTTTTGAAATTCTCCTTTATTGATAAATTCTTGAGCTTTTTCTACGGCAGCAACATACTGCGACTTTGCATTTATGGCTAGATCTTTTTCGAATTCTATTTTATTTTGAATTGGATCTTCAGTTTCTTCGATATTCTCACGCAGGAAAGATTTGGGAAGTTGTAAATCGTATCCCCAAAGTTCTAGGTCTGGTACAATGTTGACTCTTGGACAAGTTTCTTGAGTTTGAAAGGACTCCATGATAAAACTCTTGCTGCGACCGTGGCTCTCTTGAAGCTCAGCTGACAGGCTGATAAAAGTGCAGGGAAGCTTTTGTCCCGCTGCCTGAAAAGTAACGATGGACCATTGCATTTTTCTAGCCAGAAGGTGTACTTCGGTTAATGAGAAGGCTGTGCAGTCTTCTGATCGAAACTTCATGACAGTTTTGTTTTGAGGTGTAGATCAGGAGCTTGCTCATGTAAGGTCCAAGTATCTGATTGCCGGTTCAATGCGAAGAGTCCAGTGTTGGGCACTCGAAAATGCTTTAAATCTGCCAAACTGCTGTTGATGAGTCGGTGTAAGAAGAATTTTACGGTCCAACCGTGGCAACAAATCAGTATTCGCCCTTCTGCATGCTCCAAAAACTTTTCGATGAAGCTGTCAACCCGCACAAGGCAGTCCCGAGCCGATTCTCCTCCCTCTACTTTTGTGTCTATATCTCCCTTTGCCCAATCGTTCAACATTTCATTGAAGTCTTTCTTCATCCTCTTGCTCGGAATCTTCCCCTCATGGATGCCCCAGCTGATCTCGTTCAAGAGGGGTTCTTCCTGTAGCGTAATACGGCCTGAACTGCTGTCTAGAAAGGGCTGCAGTGTTTGTTTCGTGCGTTGTAAGCTCGAACAGAAGACTTGATGGAAGTTCTTTTTAGAATGCTCGAGCTCATTTAAATAGGTCGACAAGAGAATAGATTGAGAAACGCCTTTCATGTTTAAAGGGGCATCGATCTTCTGCCCTTGAACCATCTTTCGCTTATTGAAGTCGGTCTCCGCATGTCTCAGCAAGTAGATTTGTAACATCTGAACAAAGTAACAACATCTTCTTTCAAAAGTTTTTGAAATTTGCATATCTTATCGACTGCAGTGAATGAAAAAAGGAGCGCACCCTACGATACGCTCCTTTCTCGGTTTCTATTTGTTGAGTTTCTGAATCCTTAGCAGAATTGATCGTTTTCAAGACTTAATTCTTTCTTCGACCTTTCTTCTTTTTCTTTGGATCTGTAGCTTCTCCTTTTAATTGCATTGGACGTTCGCTGATCTCAGAAAAGACCTTGGTTACTTTTACCCACTGTCCTTCTTCCCATTTGAAACCTTGGTAGGTTCCGTCCGGTATGTATAGGTTGTAGTTTCCGCGAGCTTCCACCGACTCTGGCTTGATGTAATCGTACACAATCAAGTCTCTGTCTTCTTGGTAGTTGAGCGTCACGCCGCTGTTCTTTTTGAACTCCAACATGAATCGGTTTCTCTTAAAGGTCAAAGAGTCTCTTTCAATCTCAAAAACGGGTAAACCAAAGCTGGGTGATCCGTTGTCATCAAAAGTGAGAATGTCGGCCAATTTAATGGTGCTTGTCGTATTGTTTCCGTCCCAACCAAAAAGCGTGTAGTACTTTTTGCCGGCATGCTCTTTCATAATCATGTTGTAATAGATACAGCCAAACCATTCTTTGTTGTCAAATGTGCGCTCCTCAGGAGTGATCATCAACATACTTTGATCGATCAATGGGAACAACTTCAATGAATCGGAATTCAATTGAATAGCACCATAGTATCGGTAAGATACCGGGTCTAGCAGCTTGTCAGAAGGCAAAGAGTCTTGCGCGATCTCTATTTCATTGGTTTGAAGAGCCCACGTGAATATTCGAAAGGCTTCGTCTGAAGACTCGATGACCGAACAGCCATCTAGGTTCTCAAACTTGTATTGGAATGAATTCGGCTTCTTTAAAACTTGAATCAGTTTTGGTATGAACTCATTGTTTCGAATGCGTCGAGTGTTTTGGTCAGGAGCATGAACTACAGTCATAAAGAATTCTACCAGCTCCTGTTCAGACTTGCGAAATTCAAGTAAGTCTTGTTCGCTGAGTTTCTGTGCCTGTAAGGCTCCGCAGCAAAATAAAAGAAGCAGGAGGATCGATGATATTTTCATTTTTTGAGATATTTCTTTCAAGGTTTCTGTTAATAGAGATGGTGCTTGACTGCATAAAGTTTAAGCAACGTCCCAAACTTCCAAATAATTTTGCAGCCTCGTTTTTCAAGCTCTATTCAAAGAATCAAAGACACTCAAACTTTAAATAGCTCTTTGTCAATTGTTTATGTTGGATGTCTGCTAATTCTCGCTGCAAAGAAACGAAAAACAAGCCCATCGAGTCGTGTTCTTCAAATAAGATGCTAGAGAGTTGAAATGCTATTAAGTCAAGAATATTTTCCATGAGTTTTGCACAGCCTTGTAACCATATGTGAATCTGTATTCATATGGCTGTCAGTTATATGCAACTAATCACCGCATTATGGTGAATTTAATATGGCTCTGTGCTATCTTTGAAGCTTGTAAGCCGAGATATGTCATAGTGACTACAGTTACTATTTTACGTCTTGATTTATGTATAACTTAGAACAATATCAAACTATTTTAATTCTCAAACTAAACTTCTTCACAAATGAAAAACTTCAACATTCGGAGCCTTGGGTTCGCCATGTTCATAGCTTGCTGCAGCATGTTCGTAGCCCAAGCCCAGGGTGATGATGATGTACCGCCTAACCCGGAGTACGGAAAGTGCTATGCTAAATGTAAAATCGCAGACAAGTACGAAACGATCACCGAAAGTGTGTTGGTTAAAGACGCTGGAAAGCGTATCATCATGGTACCTGCACAGTACGAAACTAAAACAGAAGAGTACCTATTAAAAGGTACCGAAGGAAACGGTGAGGCAAAACGCCTCATGCCAGTGGACGCAACATTCAGAACTGAAGAGGAAAAAATGTTGTTGAAGGCAGAAAGTAAGCGAGTAATTGCTGTTTCTGCTACCTATGAAACGCAGAGCGAGCAAATTCTTGCAAAGCCTGCTAGCAAGCGTTTGGAAATTGTTCCAGCTACTTTTGAAACAGTAACTGAGAAGATTATGACCAAGCCGGAGTCTAAGCGATTGATTCCAGTACCTGCTTCTTACGAAACAGTAACTGAGAAAATGTTGTTGAAAGCTGAAAGTAAAAGAGTACTTCCTGTTCCTGCTGTGTACGAAACGCAGAGTGAGCAAGTGATGAGCAAAGCAGCTTACACTCGTATCGAAGTGATTCCTGCTGTATACGAAACTGTTACGGAAAAAATCATGACTAAGCCAGCTGGAAAGCGTTTGGTTGAGGTTCCTGCAGTTTACGAATCTGTAACTGAGCGTATCTTGGTAAGCCCAGAATCAGGTCAGTGGGTGAACAAAGTAGATTACCAGAACTGTTTCTCTCAAAATCCAGAGGATTGTACAATCAAATGTTGGGAGAAGATTCCAGCTCGCTACAACACTGTGGAGAAAAGAGTTTTGAAGACTGCAGCAAGAACGAACGAAATCGAAATTCCTGCTGAGTACAAAACCATTACTCGTCAAGTAATTGATCCTTCTAAGAGCTTGGGTTCAAACGCTAGCACTCGTGTTATCGATATCCCTGCTGAGTACAGAACAGTGACGAAGCAAGTTGTTAAGACTCCTGCTACTTACCGTGAGGAAGCGATTCCTGCTGAGTACCAGACAGTTTCTAAGCAAGTGATGAAGACTCCTGCTACTTACCGTGAGGAAGTAATTCCTGCTGAGTACACAACTGTAACTAAGCAAGTAATGAAAACTCCAGCAAGAACGAACGAAATCGAAATTCCTGCTGAGTACAGAACGGTAACTAAGCAAGTGGTTAAGACTCCTGCTACTTACAAAGAAGAAGCAATTCCAGCTCAGTACCAGACTATCTCTAAGACAGTTATGGTAACTCCAGCTACTTTCAAAGAAGAGCCAATCGATCCTCAGTACCAAACAGTATCTAAGCAGGTATTAGTTAGCCCTGAGACAACTCGTGAAGAGCCAATCGAAGCTGAGTACAGAACGATCACTAAGACACGTAAAGTGGCTGATGGTGGATCAACTGAATGGCAAGAGATTCTTTGTAAGGCTGACACTAGCCCGGAAATGATTCGTCGTATCCAGCAAGCATTGAAAGATGCTGGTAGCTACAACGGACCTATTGATGGTGTTATGGGATCAATGACTACTAAGGCATTGACTGAATTCCAAACAGAAAAAGGATTGCCGATCAACAACTTGAACATGCGCACATTGCGTGAGTTGGGTGTGATCAACTAATTCGAATTATACAATATTTGGAAGCGGTGCTGGTTCATTCCAGCACCGCTTTTTTTTTGAGTATCCGGTCGTACTCCATCTGTAAAGGAGGATCGTAATTGTTTTTTTATTGAAAATTATTGCCTCCGCCAGTTCTCTCAGGAAACTCCGATCTGACGGATTTACCAGCTCACCTTTCATAGGATTTTATTCCCACCAAACAGTACCCATCTATATTTTGGCTGCCCGCGTAGGTGAGGGAATAAACAAGGCCGATAGTGACATTTGATTTGTGCCGCGAGTGAGTCGGTGAAGTAAATGCACAAACTCCAGTTCATAAATACTGTGCGTGCTTTTTATTGTGGAGTCAAGGCACAACCTTGTCTGAGCTCGGTCGAGCCAGCCATGATCGGTACTTGCAATCGCCGGTTGGACTGCATGGGTTGTCTCATAACTAATGTATTCCGTCCCGCTGCCGGGATTCGCAGCCCTGACGATAATGGCGAGACCCTGTATTCTCCCAGCCTTTTCCTTACATGAATTCCAAGCGATCCCGTAATTTTGCTCCATGAACCCATTGGCTTCCCCTTCTTCCTCAACTTGTATTGATAGTCTCCACCCAAAAAGAGGGCGATCGCAGATTAAGCCTTCTTTCCTTTTGTTATTGATCTTGGCTGTAGTGATGTTGGTGATAAGTTCCTGTACAAGTCCTACTCAACCCGAATTTTTGCGAACGGAAAAAGTGAGAGTCGTAAAGGCAAACCTGAAAGAAGTGGTCGTCACAGCGGATATGGTCTTTCACAATCCCAATTCCATCGGCTTAACTGTCTCTGGGATGGACATTAAGCTATTGGCCAATGAAATTGAAGCTGCCAACCTAGTGCAAGAGCTCGAATTGAGAGTAGAGCCAAACAGCGACTTTACTTTGCCCGTTATTGCGGATTTTCCTGCAGGGAAAATCTTTCACAAGAGCAACTTCGGGGGTATACTCTCTGGAGTTTTGGATGCGCTCGCCGGAAAAGAAGTGGAGCTGCACTACTTTGGAACAGTCACGGTTAAGCTCAAGGGCATTCCAATTAACATTCCTGTATTCCACAAGGAGAAAAAGAAAATGATGCAGGACAGATAGTGACGAAAGTACTCTTTGGAATAACTGATGCCGAGCTGATTCATTAGGTGTTACCTAGCTGACTTGCAATTAAATTCACTTTAACCTATCTAGCCTAATTAGTTGATAATCAATTGTCTTTAGCCCGTATTTTTTGTACCTGATTTTATTTGATTCCCCTCAGATCTTTGTTGGAGAGCTTCCCTAAAAGCTAAAAAAGCCGCAACCCTTTCGGACTGCGGCTCATTATTTTATCTTGCTAGGGCCCACTTTTGCGGTCATCCTGTCGAATCTATGATTATCGTCTGATTCCTCAATAATATCATCGACTCCTTAGTAAAACAGCGGATACTTTTCAGGATCGCTTTCGTGCATCAATTCATAGACTTTCTCAAACAAGTCTTGAGCTGTTGGTTTGGTAAAGTAATCACCGTCACTGCCATATGCTGTTCGGTGGCACTTCGCTGTTAAAGTTACAGGAGCCGAATCTAGATGGAAGTAAGCCTTCTGTTTTTCTAAAACTTCCTGCATCATATAAGCCGAAGCTCCCCCTGGTACATCTTCGTCCATGAAGACAATTCGATTGGTCTTTTTCACAGAATGCAAACACAGGTGATTGCGGTCAAAAGGCAAAAGCGTTTGCACATCAATCAATTCAACTTCAATGCCTACTTGTTTCAGCTTTTTACAAGCCTTCTCAGCTTCTCGCACACAACTTCCGTAGGTCAAGACAGTAACATCTTTTCCTTCTACCAACACTTCAGGAACGCCTAATGGAACGGTGAATTCACCAATGTTTTCCGGCATCTTTTCCTTTAAACGATATCCATTCAAAGATTCAATGACCACAGCAGGATCTTCACCTAATAACAACGTATTGTACATTCCGGCCGCTTGCACCATGTTTCTTGGTACGCATAAGTGAATGCCTCGCAAAGCATTTAGTATCATCCCAAGAGGGGAGCCCGCATGCCAGATGCCTTCTAAGCGGTGTCCACGAGTACGAACGATTAAAGGGGCGCGCTGCTGTCCGTATGTTCGGTATTGCAAAGGAGCCAAGTCGTCGGTAAGTGGCTGCAATCCATATATGAAGTAGTCGAGGTACTGAATTTCTGCAATCGGTCTTAGACCACGCATGGCCAATCCGATACCTTGACCCATGATCGTCGCTTCTCGAATTCCAGTGTCAAAAATTCGTTCTTCTCCGTAAATCTCTTGAAGTCCAGCGAAGCCTTGATTTACATCACCGATCATCCCTAAATCTTCTCCAAAAGCTATAAGTCTCGAATCTCTTGCAAAAGCCTTTTCAAAGCACTTGTTGATGATCTGGTAACCATTTAAGTTCGCACTGCTATCATTGTATTCGGGGTCTATGATTGCCTGCTTTAAGGCACTTGTGGATGTCTCATTGTCTTGGTGACTGTCATAAAGTCGATTGAAATCGGTTTCAATCGATCGAACATATGCTTTTAAAGCAAGTCGAGCTTCGTCATCTCCACGTTCTCGAGTCAAGAAGAGAGCCTCTTTTCCAAACTCCAAAACTTCAAATCGTGCGGGATTGACCACACGTGAAAACTTGCTTCGCAATTCTGCAATTTCAGGAGCATCACCTAGAGCTCCGATGATTTCGCTAGCAGCCTTCAGTGCTCCTTCAATGGCCGAGCTGTATTCGTTCCATGCAGCGGTTTTAGCTTCCCTCACTTCCTTGCGAGCTGTTAATTTGATTTCTTCCAGTTCCGCCCAACTTGCTTTTCCAGAATCTACCATCCATTCTCCCATCTTTACTATGCAATCATGCTCTTGTTCCCATTTCAATCGCTTCTTATCCTTGTAGCGCTCGTGTGAGCCGGAAGTTGAGTGCCCCTGCGGTTGTGTTAGTTCAGAAACGTGTATCAAGGCTGGTGTGTGCGATTTACGCATCCGCTTGCATACATCCTGGTAGGTTTGAACCAATGCTAGATAGTCCCAGCCTTTTACATTGATGATTTCAAAGCCTTCGCCTTGTTCATTGATCTGAAAACCGGCAAGCGCCTTTGAGATAGAGCCTTTGGTAGTTTGGTATTTTGTGGGAACAGAGATGCCATAGCCATCGTCCCATACACTGATCAAAAGTGGAATTTTAGTTACTCCTGCAGCGTTTACCGCTTCCCAGAAAACTCCTTCACTAGTAGAAGCATCACCAATTGACGCAAAGCAGATTTCGTTGCCGTTTTTCGAGAAGCCAGTCAAGGAACGCAATTCTTTGACGCTTCGGTATTTTTTCGATGCCATTGCTAGACCAACTGCTCTAGCCATTTGGGCCGCTGTACTGGATAAGTCGGCCGAGGTATTTTTCTGAGCAGTCAAATCCACCCATTGTCCGTTTTTGTCAATGCTTTTGGAAGCGAAGTGTGCATTCATCTGTCGTCCTGCTGAGTGCGGATCTCTTTCGAGGCTGGCATCAGCATAGAGTTGAGCAAAAATTTGCTGGACGGTGACAAGACCAGCTGCCAGCATCCATGTTTGGTCGCGGTAATATCCTGCTCGAAAGTCTCCGTTCTTGAAAGCCTTCGCCAAGGCAATCTGAGGAACCTCTTTTCCAGCACCGAAAATGCCAAACTTGGCTTTTCCGGTAAGAACTTCTTTTCTGCCTAGTAAACTTGATTCTCGACTCAAGCATGCAACTTTATAGTCAGCAATAATCTCTTTGTTGCTGATTTTGAGCGCAGTAGGTGATTTTTTAGGAGCAGTTGTTGATGGCATATAGTAGATTTGGTGAGAGTAAATCGGACGATCTGATGGTGCAAAAATAACGAGATTCAATCTTTTTCTAGCGAAAACGTAAACTTTTAGGAAAAAGCTTCGTCAATAGACTGTACAAAGCGCTGCACAGATTGGAATTTGGTGGCCTTTTACGTAATTTTGAACAGATTTAGTAACCAGACTAGAAATTGAACAAGTAATCATATTATGAAGAAGTTATTGTTTATCGCCGTATTGAGCTTCTTTGCATTTGCAAACGTGAATGCTCAGGAAAAGGAAACAGAAGAAGTGCCAGTACAGGAGACTCAAAAAGTTGAGTCGACTGAATCAGAAACGGCAACCTCTTTTTATGAAAACGACGAAGGAGAGATCATTGAGACCTCTAAGCCGATTTTTCAATTTGAAAAAGAATCGCATGATTTTGGTGAGCTGCCAGAAGGTGACAAGCACGCTTACGAATTTGCATTCACGAATGTTGGTGCTGAGCCATTGATCATTCAAGGAGTTAAAGCATCTTGTGGATGTACTACGCCGATCTGGCCAAAAGAGCCAATCATGCCAGGTGAGTCTGCAACGATCAAAGCTGTCTACAATACCAAAGGACGTATTGGAAAATTTAACAAAGCTGTAACTATTACTTCAAACGCAATCACGCCTACAAAAAGATTGTACATCAAAGGTGATGTTTTGAAGACAGAGGTTGAGCCAGTTGCTCCTGTTAAGAAGGCAGGTTCAATTGTGAACGAGCAAGAAGGAAACGACTAAGTTTCAAAAAAAAGAAATTGTTAATGAAGCTCCGGAACCCAATGTGGTTTCGGAGTTTTTTACATTTGTACCATGCCCAATATTTCAAAGAAGGCCATCGAGATGCCTTCATCCCCGATCCGTAAATTGGTGCCTTTCTCTGATGCTGCCAAAGCTGCTGGAAAAAAGGTCTTTCATCTCAATATCGGGCAACCCGACATCAAAACGCCTCAAGTGCTTTTTGATGCCGTTTCCCAAGCCAAGATCGAAGTATTAGCCTACATCAACTCCAAAGGCCGGAAGTCTTACCGAGAGAAGTTGGCGCTATACTACAACGGATTTGGTTCTAACATCGATAGTGAAGATATCATCGTGACAACAGGTGGTTCGGAGGCTCTCTATTTTGGAATGTTTACCTGTTTGGATCCTGGAGATGAGGTCATCCTGCCCGAGCCTTTCTATGCCAACTACAATGGCTTTAGTCGCTCAGGAGATATTGCAGTTAAAACCATTACTAGCTCGATTGAAAATGGTTTTGCTTTACCGCCCATTGAATCCTTCGAAGATGCAATCGGCTCTAAGACCAAAGCCATCCTTATTTGTAATCCCAGCAACCCCACTGGCTATCTTTATTCAAAACAAGAGCTGAATGTTCTTCGTGAGATTGTTTTAAAGCACGACCTATTTGTGTTTGCAGACGAGGTGTATCGCGAGTTTGTTTACGATGGTAAAACGCATACATCCATCCTGTCTTTGGAGGGGATGGACGAAAATGCGGTTGTTGTAGACAGCATCAGCAAGCGCTATTCTGCTTGCGGAGCAAGACTGGGAGCCCTAATCTCGAAAAACCAAGAACTCATTGCTGGAGCTACTAAGTTTGCACAAGCACGCCTCAGCCCTCCAACTTGGAGCGAGCTGGCTGGAGAGGCCGCCCTTTCTGTGCCAATGAGCTACTTCGATGAAGTGGTTTCTGAATATACCAACCGCAGAGATGCCTTGGTAAATCGCTTGAACGCAATGGACGGTGTCAATTGCCCTACTCCAGGCGGTGCTTTTTATTGCATGGCGCATCTACCTGTAGTGGATACAGATCATTTCTGCCAATGGATGCTGGAATCCTTCGATCACAATGGAGCCACGGTTATGATGGCTCCTGGTAGTGGATTTTACTACACAAAGGGACTCGGCAAATCTGAAGTGCGAATTGCCTACGTCTTGAATGAGGAAGACTTAATGGCGGCCATGGATTGCTTGGAAGCGGGCTTAAAAGCTTACCCCAGAGCTTAGCTCGAATTCGTCAACATATTATTATGCATGCCACTTACTGCTTAAAGCTTATCGCTTACCGTTGTTTTTCTTTTCTCAGTTTGTCGCATTAGGCTACGAAATCACTTAAATACTGATATTTCTCAGTCAATGACCCCTTGCTGGCAATGGTAGCATTCGCAATGATCTCACTCTTTTCCGCGAGCATTTCCGGAATAACAGCATCGATGATGCTAACTCCAAAGGAAGCAGAGGCATCGCGTGGCAATTCATTGGGTAAGTTGTCTACCGACATCAATGTGATCGAGCCAGGACTGAATAGCTCTGTTTCTAAACCCGTTGTAGGATCAAAGCCCATTAAGTCATTTCCGATTTTCGTAGGTCGGATAGTACTTGGAACGGAAGAGTCGGGTGCAATATCACAAGTCACGTCAGCAATAATTTCAATCTTGAAATCTTCTCGCTGCATTTCTTCTAAACTGAAGTACTTAGGCCCCGCTGGATCCCAGTAAATACCATTTATGAAAATTTCAGCTGCTTGATAAAAAGCTTTGAAATCACAACGGTAGGTTGAAGGATTTCCATAGAAATCGCTTGTTTCAAATTTTCCAGTTTCACAATGGCAGTACATGTCTCGGTAATGCAACTGAGTGAAAACTGCTTCTTCGTAGTTTTTGTTGATGAAGTCTGTGTGATTGACTTCTCGTATTCCTGCTGATTTTAGCATTTCTGTAGCTCCTTTAGCTACTTTTCCGATTCCTGTATTGACAATTTTGATTGCTGGGAAATCAGTTTTTCCATAAATTTCCTTCAACTCATCGAAGTCTTTGCTATTGTGAGCGGCAGGTAACTCAAAGGACTTATGGCGTAAACCGTACGCTCTTAAGGCATTGTGTGCTCCAACGATGCCTGCAAAACGGCCGAAGCCGATGATTCTCTGTCCATTAGCGTTTCGCAAACACTCATAGTCCACCAAGTCCATTTTTTGTTTCAAAACGGCTTGCAGCATTTCTTTGTTATAGGGTTGCTTCTTTATGGTATGTGAGAAAAAGTAGTAAGTCTTGCCTGCAATGAACTTCTCTTTTGGCACTTCCTTAACACCCATCAATATGTTGCAAGCAGACAAATCAGCACTTACTGTGATTCCAGCAGCCAAGTATTCAGCGTCCTTATAACACCTCGCTTCGGATGGTTCTACTGTAATAGAAATCTGCGGAAATTTCTCAAGAATTTCCTTGGCTTGTTTAGGAGTTATTGGAACTCTAGAGTCTGCAGGGCTCTTCTCTTCTCGTATTATACCGATGTGTATTGACTTCATGCGCTTAATCTTGGCCGCAAAGATATCTTTTTTCAATCGAAGCATTTATAGTCGATGGAGCTCCAAATATTGCATTAAAGTTTCCCACTATATCATGCTGTAGTTGTTATTTAACCGATTACTAATGCTGCTTTTTTTAAATTGCCGCCTGAATGTTGCCTGTGAACCTCAACGAATGCGACAACTTAGTACTGTAGAAAGTTCGATAGTCCGAGCATTGGCTTATAATAAGGTGTTTTCTTACCCCTTGTTGGAATCCGAGATTCGAGATTGGATGGATGTGCCTGTAACAAAAAATGAATTGAATAGCTCGATAGACCTACTTCTGAACGAAGGTTTGATCTTTTCGGAGGAAGACTATCTAGGATTGGAGTCGCAGATGATTGCCGCTTGGGTGGAAAGAAGGAAACTGGGCAATGAAAAGGCAAGCGAAATGCTGTTTGCGGGAAAGAAGTACTACAGACTCATTAGTAGTTTCCCTTTTGTTCGAGCTGTCCTGTTGAGTGGTAGTATTTCAAAGAACTTTATGGGTGACGATGCTGATATCGATTACTTCATTATCACAGCACCAGATCGTCTTTGGTTGACGAGAACCTTACTGATTCTATTTAAGAAAATTTTCCTTTTGAACAACAAGCGATTTTTTTGTGTTAATTATTTGATTACCACAGAGGCTTTGTTGTTACAGGAGAAAAATAGGTTTACTGCAACAGAGTTGCTGACAACTATACCGGTTTTTGGCGTAGATCATTGTGCCGACCTTGTTGAAGAAAACGCATGGTCACGTGATTATTACCCAAACAAAAGAGTTTCGAAATCAGTCGAAATTGAAGCTCCTTCGTTTCCCAGAAGCAAGTCATTTTTTGAATCTTGTTTTTCTAATAGGCTCGGGTTGAGGCTTGACTATTTTTGTCAAAAACTTACGATAAAACGTTGGAGAGCGAAATTTCCCAAAATGAATGAGGAGGACTTTCTATTGGCTTTAAAGTCAACTCGAACAGTTAGCAAACACCATCCAAGTAATTATCAGAAAAAAGTACTTTCTGATTTTGCAGAAAATTTGTCAAAATTTCAAAGTGAAATGCATGTCCAATTGAATTATGAAGAGAATTCTTTTTACTCATAGTTATTTCTATCGTTTCGATTCTAAGCAATGGAAAACGGCCGAACCTTATCCTCCGTATGGAACAATCTATGCGGCTGCCTTAATGAGAGAGAAGGGGTATGAGGTTGATTTGTTTGATTCGAACTTGGCTGAAAGCCCCGAGGAGATATTGTCGAAACTAACAACGGGTCAGTACGATTATCTGTGTATTTATGATGATGGCTTCAATTACTTGACGAAGATGTGCCTCACGAAAATGAGACAAGCTGCTTTCGACATGGCATCTTGGGGAAAGGAAAATAACTGTACGGTAATTGTCTCCAGTAGCGATTCAAGTGATCATTATGCCGATTATTTAAATGCAGGGGCGGATTTTGTTTTAATTGGTGAGGCCGAATACAGTTTGATGGAACTCTGCGAAACTTTGGATGGGGAGATGAGCTATAAAACGGTAAAAGGTATTTCGTATTTGGAAGGAGGAGAAGCGGTTTGCTCGCCAAAGCGGCCTGTGATCCGAAATTTGGATGACTTACCAGATCCCGCTTGGGACCTTATAGACATTGAGCCTTACCGTGATATTTGGATGAATAGCCACGGTTACTTTTCCATTAACATGGCGACCACTCGAGGTTGTCCTTTTAAATGCAATTGGTGTGCGAAGCCCATTTATGGCAATAGGTACAATTCGAGGAGTCCGGAGCGAGTGTTGAACGAAATGGCTATGCTGCAAGAAAATTTCGATGTGCACCATTTTTGGATGTGCGATGATATTTTCGGATTGAAGCCTGGCTGGGTGAAAGAATTCAATCAAATCATTAAGGAAAAAGGACTGAAATTTAAATATAAAATACAGTCTCGGGTTGATCTATTATTGAAAGAAGACACGATCACAGAATTAGCGGAGTCGGGTTTGGAAATAGTTTGGTTGGGCGCTGAATCAGGATCGCAAAAAATATTGGATGCGATGGACAAGGGTACCCAAGTAGAACATATTTTTGAAGCTACCCGAAAAATCAAAGCTCAAAATATCAAAGTCGCTTTCTTCTTGCAATTCGGATATCTAGGAGAAGAAAAAGAAGACATAGATAAGACCATTGAGATGGTTCAAGAACTTTTACCTGATGACATTGGCATCTCTGTTTCTTATCCGCTTCCCGGAACGGTCTTTTACGAGCGAGTAAAATCGCAATTGGGGGAAAAGAAAAATTGGAGTGATTCTGATGATTTGGATTTAATGTATCGGGGAACTTTTAGCCCACAATATTATCGGCGTTTGCATCGATATGTCCACAAGGTTTACCGAAGACAACAAGCATGGCAGACATTGAAAAATGTAGTGGGTGATACCAGGGTAAATAGTACCAGTAATTGGAGGTCTGTTATGTTGCTTCCTTATTATCTCCCAGGAGCATCTTGGGATAAATTTCAGTTGCAGAGATTGGAAAATGCATAATGGGAAGCGATGTATTTAACCATATTGCCAATGACTACGATAAAGGGTTTACCTATAGCAAGGTTGGTTCTGCTCAGCGAGAGCGAGTATTCTATTTTTTCGATCAATTGCATCAAGAAGTAAAACAAGGTTTGAGAATATTTGAGCTGAATGGTGGAACCGGTGAAGATGCTTGCCTTTTGGCCGAAAGAGGACATGAAGTTTTGACTAGTGATGTGTCTGCTGAAATGGTATCAGTTTCCAATCAAAAAATTCAACAGAGAAATGTTTCTGCAAGAGCGAAAGCAATGGTGTTTGATTTGGACTCCAAAGAATGGCCCTCAGGCCCTTTTGATTTGATTTGGTCGAATTTTGGTGGTTTGAATTGCCTTTCTGACAGCGAATTGTCTCGGCTGTCTATTGAAATATCAAATAGCACAAATTCTGGGGGGCATTTTTTTGCAGTTGTTATGTCGGATAAATGCATCTGGGAAGTGTTCTTTTATTCTTTGAAATTGGATTTTAAAAGAGCCTTTCGAAGGTTTGGAGGAGGAAGGGTAGATGCTTCCATTGGAAAGGGAAAAACCATTCCTACTTGGTATTATTCAGATCGACATTTTGCTTCCTTGTTTTCCAAAGAATTTGATCGAGTGGGAAGTTATCCCATCGGTTTTTTGATACCACCGTCATATTTGGAAAATAAGATGAATGAATTTCCGCTCGTGTTTAAATTTTTGAAGTGGGCAGACTATCGATTCCGAAATTGGAGTTGGTTATCGCGCTTTTCTGATCATTTTTTAGTAATAATGAAGAAGAGATGAGTATTGTATTGTCACATGGCTACTTCATTCAAGAAGACGAAAAGGAACAAGAGATAATGCGGCCTTATCCGCCGCTTGGTCTCTTGTATATTTCTGCTTATTTAAAGCAATCTGGTTTCAAGACAAAGGTTTTTGATTCTACATTTGAAACGAAAAAAAACCAACGTGCATTTCTTCAGGCGGATCCTCCAGAAATTCTAGCGCTCTATGTGAATATGATGACCAAGGTAAATGTGCTGGAGTTGATGAAGTGGATGCGTAGTGTGGATGAATTGGCGGCAACAAAGATTATTCTTGGCGGCCCTGATGTTACTTACAACATAGAAGACTACCTGCGAGAAGGGGCAGATTTTGTTGTTTTTGGCGAAGGAGAGGAGAGTTGCAGAGAGTTGGTGCAGGCCATTAGTTTGAGGAATCCTTGGATGGAAGATATTGCAGGAATTGCTTACATCAATGGCTTGGGAGAAGTTCAAAAAAACAAACCAAGGGAAAAGATTCGAGATATCGATGTGCTTCCTTTGCCAGATCGTGAAGCAATTAACCTCCATCAATACATGGATGTTTGGAAATCGAAGCATGGGCAGAATGCCATTTCGGTAAGTACTCAAAGAGGTTGTCCTTATACTTGTAAATGGTGTAGTACAGCGGTCTATGGACAGAGTTACCGGAGGCGATCGCCGCACATGGTAGCCAGAGAATTAAAGTATTTGAAAGAAGACTATCGGCCGGACACGATTTGGTTTGTGGATGATGTGTTTTCGGTAAGTCATCAGTGGCTCGCGGAATTTCGAGATGAAGTAATTGAACAGGATGCGATCATTCCATTTGAGTGCATAACTCGTGCTGATCGATTGAATGAAGAGGTGCTTGACATGCTAAAAGCAGCTGGTTGTTTTCGAGTGTGGATAGGTGCAGAGAGTGGCTCGCAGCGAATAATTGATGCCATGGATCGGAGGGTGAAAGTGGAAAATGTTCGGGATATGATTGTCCAAGCGAGAAAGCGAGGCTTGGAAGCTGGGACTTTTATTATGCTGGGTTATCCTGGAGAGACGCAAAAAGACATAGAAGAAACCGTGCACCATTTAAAGACCGCGGCTCCAGATCATTTCACCATTACTATTGCGTACCCTATAAAGGGAACCGGTTTATTTGAAGAGGTCGAAGCCAAGCAAACCACCAACTTAAATTGGGCTGAAAGCACCGATCGTGATCGAGATTTTGAACGTAGTTACCCGCGTGATTATTACCCTTGGGCTGTGCGTTGGGTGGTTAATGAAGTGAATTTGTCAAAGCAAAAAAGTGTCGGTTCACAATTTAACTTACGGAAGTTGAGAATGTCCCTAGTCTCTCGATTTAGTAAGTGGAAAATGGATCAGATTTCTAAGAAAGTAGGAGAGAGCGTGTGAAAATCGAGGACAATAAATTGTACATTATCGAAAGAAATAATTAGGGAACTGGGTGCGAGAGAACTTTGCTCGACAACGGATGGAAGCTCTATGAAGTCAATTAAAAAAATATTATTAGTTACTCCTGGATTTCCAGACGGTGAGGGAGATACTTCCTGTATTCCAGCGTTGCAAGTTTTTATCAAAAACTTGGCTAAGAGAGAGGATGTTGAACTTACTATTCTATCGATTCATTATCCTTTTACTGCTGGTTGGCAGCTTTGGTTTGGAATAAGAGTGTATTCTTTTGCTTGGGGAAATTGTGCAATTTGGAAGAAACCTCTGCTTTGGAAAAAAATGTTGAAGAAGACCTTGCAACTAGTAGGAAATGACTTTGATTTGGTTCATTCTTTTTGGTTAGGTGAAGCAAGTATGTTGGCTGCATTTATAGCAAGAATGCGTAGTTGTCCGCATGTGTTAACTTATATGGGACAAGACGTTTTAGCTTCTAATCGATACAGACATTTTGCGGGACAATTTGTTTTTGATCGTGAGATTCTTCTTAGTGAAAGACATTCCTTGAAATATCAGGCAATTATTAATGATAAGATCAATAGAATAATTCCTTGGGGAATTGACCCAAATGATTTTTACGACCTTGATTCGCAGGTTGTTCCGTATGATGTACTGGGTCTGGGTTCATTGATTGGCTTAAAGAAGTATGATGACTTTTTGCAAGTTATTTCCTCCGTGAAAAAGGGAATGCCAAATGTAAGGGCAGCCCTTGCAGGTGATGGTGAGCTACGCGATGACTTGAAAGCCCTTTGTGAGAAATTAGGTCTGAGTGAAAATGTAACTTTTCTCGGATCGCTAAAAAGAGAAATGGCATTGGCATACCTTGCAAAAGCTAAGGTTCTGCTTCATCCTTCTGAGTACGAGTCGTACGGGTACGTCTTTCAAGAAGCTATTTATTGTGAGGTTCCTATCGTTTCACGTCCGGTAGGAAGTGCAGTTCAAAGTCAGCATTGGCGGATCGAATCCCACTGTGAAGGCATGGCCGAAAGTGTTGTTTCTTTCTTGAAAGAAAAGCCAGAGGATTTTCAATCACAGGTTACTTTGGTTGAAGATACCTGTAGTCAGTATTTGGCTGTTTATGAAAGTTTACTCAATGGCCTTCTCTAAGAGTGAGTACTTCATATTCCTTTTCATTTTTTCAATTTTATTCACTTTTGCCAATTCTTTCGAATTCTAATTGGGACTCTGTTTAGTGCTGAGAATATAGGAGTGAAAATTAGATTCGTCACACGAATCTGTGAAAGCCGCTGAAATATTTAGAGAGGAAATATCTCTTATTGAGCAGGCTTGGAATGGCATAAAGGTTCTGCTATAGCTGAATTGGCTGGATAAATGAATTCATAGGGCGAATAATCACCATTTGAAAGCGAATTGTTCAAAAAAGTCTTGTTTATTGCGTATTGCCTTACTTTTTTTCTAATTTAACATGGCAGGAGGCAAAGTGAATTGTTGCATGTATGCATGGGACCATGCAATGCTTATACAGTCGGTAAACTATTAGAGCTGCAGTCCTCCCATAATATTGGATTTTCTACTCCGCGTAGGATTTATCGGCCAACTGCTGGTCGTTAGAAATCTACAACCCTTGAAGATGAGATGGGCGTTTTTGCGTCCGAATAAAGGATGTATTCAGCCTAGGCTGAATACCCTAACAGTAATCTAATATCCTTCCGGAAGGAAGGGATGGGCGTTCTGCGACTTGCTATATGATTACCCCATAACTGTTGCCTCATGACAAGATTTTTATCTCTTTCGTCTTTTGTTCTATTCATCATCTTAGGTGGTTCTACGGCCAAAGCCCAATGTGGCTGTGCGAATTGTCCTGTCCAATTGCCAGATGATTTGAATACAACCTTCCAAGCTTTTATAGAAGTTGAAAATCTTGGAAACAATACGCTAGGGGTGGACAATATGCTCCAACAAGTTTGCATTGACATCATTCATGATTGGATTGGTGATTTAGATGTGAGTTTGATTGCTCCAGATAGTACTGTTATCGTTCTTTTCGCAGATGGAAATAGTGATAGCTCATTAGGTGGTTCAGAAAATTGTCCCTGTGGAAACTCAGCCGATGATTTAGATGTATGCTTCACTTTACCGGGGGCTTCTGCAAATGCAGCTTTTGGAACTACTGCTGCTGGACCTTGTAGCGATGCTGCTTATTTTGATCCATGTAATGGTGGTACTTCTTGTTACAGTGGTACTTGGGAAACCTGGGATCAAGGTTGTTTAGGAGGAAGTGGCTTGGCTGACATCAATGCTGCGGGTGGAACGGTGAGCGGTCTTTGGGGTTTGGAAATCAATGACAATGCCGGATTGAATCAGGGTGTATTGAATGACATTCAACTTGTTTTTACTACGGAGCCTGACGATTGTCAATCAGCTCCTTGTTGGGCAGATGCTGGAACCGTAACCACTAGCAATGGAACGAATGCGATTGTTCTTTGTACGGGTGATTCTTTTTCGCTAACCTCACCTTGTCAAGGCCCGGAAATGCCAACGGCGGTTAGTACCGATTTGACACTTTGTTTTGGAGAATGTGAAAGTTGTTACTGAAGCTGGTGTGCAAGTGGCTTGGTTCAGTATTGAACCTGAAGAATTGGAAGGATTTGGAGTCTCTTATTCACCAAGTCAACAAGGTGTTTACCTCGCTCAAACTTTTACAGTCGAAGGTCAAGATACTTGCTGGAGTGTTGAATCATTGGAAGCGCAATTTGTTGCAGAAACAGTTGGTTTGACTGCAAGCGAAAATGAAGTCATCGACGCTGGAGAGCAAATTACGATTTCCGCATTGGGCTCCTCTTCCTTAGGTTCCAACCTTGTTTATGAATGGACAGGTCCAGAAATGGATTGTACTGATTGCACCAACAGTGGCTCCCTTAGAAACAACCACATACGCAGTCACTGTTGTGACGGAAAATCAATGTATTGAAACCGCTTAAGTAACCATCTTTGTCCAAGAAGAGCCTGAAACTGGTTGGATTAATGTTCCAAATGCATTCTCTCCTGATTTGAACGGCGAAAATGATTTCTTCCGAGCATTTGGTAGTGGAATTAGTAACTACAACTTAACGGTATGGAATCGTTGGGGTGAATTGATGTTCGAAACCGATGTTTTAGAAGAGGGTTGGGATGGGATTTACAAAGGACTGGATTGTGAAATTGGTACCTACATCTTTTACGTCCGAGCCGACATAGAAGGAATAGAAAATAATCCGCAATTGATCAGGGGTAACGTAACCCTAGTACGATAAGAATTAGCCAGCTCTTTACCGACTGTTATTATTCCCCCGGTCTCTCTCGAGACTAGGGGCTTTTTTATAGAAATTGATGGGAGAAATTACCACATAAATGAGCAAGAAGTAATTCACGCGATTTGCTAAGCATTCTCATTGTCGGTCGTTAATCGAATCGGAGCAAAAGCTCCTCAAATATCGGCTCCGCCTGAGCAAAAGCTCCAGCTCCAGATTAATTTTATTACTACTACATGACCAAAGGCGGTGAAGTAATTCACGCGATTTGCTTGTTTTGTTCTATTTCTCAAAATGAATATCCCAGCAATCACAACAATGATTCTCTGATGTGGCTAGGTCAATCGATTTTCAGTGAATGCTTTCTTTTTCTAGCTTTCCTTTAATTGGGGTCTGGTGTGTTCCTAAGTACTTGCAAAGCTTTCAGCAGAGGCAACTGCCATCAATTGCTTGTAGTCATCCGGTAAGCCTCCTTTCAGTAAGCGACCAGAACTCATGTATGGGAATATTTCATCGTAGCGCTTGATTTCGCGACCACTAAAACGCTTTTTAATGTGGTGACGCTTTATGTCGTGCGGAGATTCGAGACCTGCGGCGGCTATTAATTCAACCAAACTCCCTACTGTATTTTTATGGAAATTGGCTACCCGATCTTTTTTGTCTTCAACCACCAAGCCCCTCATCAACTTCGGATTCTGGGTCGTAATTCCCGTGGGACAGGTATTGTGATTACACTCGCGTGCTTGAATGCAACCGAGTGACAACATGAATGCTCGAGCAGCGTAACAAGCATCAGCGCCCAAGGCAAATGCTCTGAACATATCGAAACCCGTTACAATTTTACCAGCTGCGAACAACTTGATGTGTCGCTTGATTCCAAAACCCACCAAGGCATCATGGGCAAAAGCTAAGGCCTCGTGCATCGGCATACCTACCGAATCGGAGAATTCCAAAGGAGCAGCTCCAGTTCCTCCTTCACCTCCGTCAATGGTGATGAAGTCAGGATACAGACCGCTTTCCTTGATGGCCTTGCAAATTCCCAAGAACTCGCTTTTTCGACCGATGCAGAGTTTAAAACCAACAGGTCTTCCATCAGCTAGATCGCGCATTTCGTTGATCAACTCAATGAGCCCAATCGGGGTGTTGAATGCTTTGTGGTAAGGAGGGGAGTTTACTGATTTGCCAACCTCCACGCCTCGAATCGCAGCAATTTCTGCGCTTACTTTCTTTGCTGGAAGAATACCACCGTGACCCGGCTTGGCTCCTTGAGAAAGCTTGAGCTCAATCATCTTGATGCTTTTCGGCTTTACCGTTTCTTTGAATTTTTCGCGGTCGAAATTGCCATCACTTGCACGACAGCCGAAGTAACCGGTACCTACTTGGTAAATCAAGTCTCCCTCGGGTTCGAGGTGGTAAGGACTCACGCCTCCTTCGCCAGTATTGTGGGCAAATTGGGCAATCTTAGCTCCGTGATTTAAGGCCAGTACCGCTGCCTTGCTCAACGAACCAAAGCTCATCGCTGAGATGTTATAGATGCTGCAGTTGTACGGTTTTGTACATTGAGGGCCGCCCACCTCCACTCGTGGGTTGTGATCCAATTCATGCGGATCTTTTGCGGCAATCGAATGTGCCATCCATTCGTATCCTTCTTGGTATAAATCCTCCTGAGTTCCGAAGGGATTGGTGTCATTCTCTTCTTTAGATCGAGCGTAAACGATCGTCCGATCATTTCGGTTGAATGGTCTCCCATCAATGTTTGATTCCACAAAGTACTGCTGTACTCCAGGGCGAATACGTTCAGATGCGTATCGAAGGCGTCCGAGCAGTGGGAAGTTTCGAAGAATGGTACGACTTGCTTGCAAGTAGTCGGCAATGGCCAAGATCAAAAGTGGTACGGCCAAAACTAAAAATAGAAAAGCTGGCCACCAAAAGAATCCAAAGGTAGACACTGCGGCAATCACAATAATCAAAAGAACAATCAATAGCATGAGCTAAAAATACTCAGTTTTTCACTGGTTTGACCGAAGCTCTCAACCTTTGGACGCTCAACATGAGCAAAGGATTGGCTTTCAGACTTTTTGTTGAATCAGGATCGCACATGCAGACAACTGATTGAAGATGCCGATTGAGTTATGGTTGCTGTAAACGGGTGAAGGTGGGAATTTTGTCAGAGCTCATTTCTGAATTGAAAACATATCCGCTGTAGTCAAATCCTTGCAAGTCCTCGGCCTTTTTTACTCGATGATCCACTATGTAGCGAGCCATCATGCCCCTTGCCTTTTTGGCAAAAAAGGAGATCATTTTGTACTCTCCATTTTTCCAATCCTTGAAAACAGGCGTTACGATCTCGGCTTCGATCTTGCTCGGCTGAATGACCTTGTAGTATTCGTTGCTCGCTAAATTTACCAAGACTGGTTTCTTCTCGGCAGCAAATTCCTCATTTAAAGCATCGGTAACCTTGCTCCCCCAAAATCGGTACAAGTCTCCAATTGCCGAACTAACCTTCAATTTGGTTCCCATTTCTAAACGGTAAGCTTGCATCAAGTCGAGTGGTTTTAAAACACCGTAAAGCCCAGATAGAATACGTACCGTCTTTTGAGCATGTGTAAAATCTCGTTTCTTCATACTGTATGCATCAAAACCTTGATAGACATCACCCTTAAAAGCTAAAATTGCTGGACGTGCATTCTTGGCGGTGAAAGGTGCTTTCCAAGCTAGATTTCTTTCTTGATTGAGGTCTGCAAGTTTCGCAGATATTCCCATCAGTTCTCTTAAATCGCTGGCCTTCAATTCTTTCAACTTCCCATTTAGATGCGTCGACTCATCCATAAATATTGGCTGAGTGAAGTCTTCTATTGGAAGAGCAGAGCTGTAATCAAGTGTTTTTGCAGGACTTAGAATCGCTTTCATAGTTTCTAACTTACCGTAAAATTAAACAAGATTCTGAAGGGATGAGGGCACAATCAACTTCGCAAAAAAAGAAAAAGCCCGCACTCAATGTGCGGGCTTTTATCAATCAAATTTTTGACTTTTAAGTCTCTTCGATTAAAGCATATCCAACATTACATTGATGGCTTCTTCCAAATAGATGTCTTTTTGAAGATTTTCTCTCCAATCATTGTGCGTGTTCTGTCGTGTAGTGTCAGCAGAATAGTATTCCTTATCTGCTTGAAGTGTTGATACTTCAAAATCTAAAGGTTCTTTGAAAATGTCTTTGAACTGATCCGCTTCTTCTTTACTAGCTTCTCGGGCCGAAATGAAACTGTCCATCTGAAGATTGAACTTAGACTTGTCGCTTTCGCGTTTTCGACGTTGTGCGTTCTCTTCTACTTTCGCAAAGATTGGATTGTTGCTGATACGCAGGTTTGACTTGCGCTGGATGGCATTCAAATCAAATGCATCTTCACTTGTCATGTAAGCCACGGGATCGATTTCTCCCCAAGCCAATGCAAAGTCTTCCTCCTTCTCTCCAGTTTCAATGTGGCTGTAATTGTCAGGTAGGATGATGTCTGGCGTTACGCCATTTAACTGAGTAGAACCTCCATTGATTCGGTAAAATTTTTGGGTCGTCAACTTGATGGAACCCATAGGTCCCAAATCTCGGTAGCCTTGTGGCAATGCCTGATCAAGATCGAAGAAGCGTTGAACGGTTCCTTTTCCGTACGTGCTGGCTGACCCAATGATGACCCCGCGTCCATAGTCCTGAATGGCAGCCGCTAAAATTTCGGATGCGGATGCACTAAAGGAGTTGACCAATACAACGATAGGCTGATCGTAAGCTGTTCCACGCTTGGTGTCAGACAAAACACGCGACAATCCACCACGACCTTTCACTTGTACAACTGGCCCAGAATCGATGAAGAGTCCCGTCATTTTCACTACTTCTTGCAAAGATCCACCACCATTTCCACGGAGGTCAATGATGATTCCTTCTACTTTTTGGTTCTTCAGTTTTTCAATTTCCTTCTCTAAGTCGGCTGCACAACTATGGCCACCGGTTCCATTGAAATCGGTGTAGAATTTAGGCAAGTAGATGTAGCCCATGTCCTTGTTGTCTTTTTCCAAGAGAACGGACTTTGCATAAGTCTCTTCTAATTGAACAACATCACGAATGATCGGGATTTCCATTTCTGTACCATCGGTTTTCTTAACGGTCAATCGAACTTCGCTGCCTTTTTTTCCACGAATCAAACGAACAGCATCCGACAAATCCATATCCACAACATCAACTGGTTCATCTTCGCCTTGAGCAACTTTCAAAATGGCATCATCAACTTCCAAATCTCCTTGCTTCCAACAGGGACTTCCAGGAACAATTGAGATAACTTCTATTAGGCCCTCTTTTTGACGGAGGCGAGCTCCAATTCCTTCGAGTTGCCCCGACATCTTAATGTCGAAATCCTCTTTGTCTTTTGGAGGAAAGTAGCTGCTGTGCGAATCGAAACTGTTGGTCAGCGTATTTACATAGGTCGATAGTCGATCTTGATAGTCGATCTTTGCCAATCGTTCGTACCATTTAGTGTAGTTCTCTAGAATCTTCTCTCGAGACTCTTGCTCCATTTCTTCCATCGTCTTCTCTTCGTAGTCTTCCTTTTCTTCTTCGAGCGCTTTTTCCTGACGATTCATCTTGTCGCTTACCTTCAAAAGCACTTGGTGCTTCAATCGTTTGCACCAACGTTCGCGCAACTGCTCTTTGTTTGCCGCAAAATCTACTTTCTCGTAATCCGACTCGAGAAACTCCTCTTGACTGAAATCGAAAGGGCTCTTCAATATGTCTTCATAAAATGATTTTGTGTATTCGATCCGTTGTTCAAGAATAGTAACAGCCTCATCCAATAATTCTGATTCTCCTGCCTTTGATTGATCATCGATGTCGTGTCGATGCTTGGCTAGTTTTTCAATGTCACCTTTCAATAAGAATCGTTTTCCGTAGTCAAGCCGCTTGATGTACGCTTCAAATACACCCTCCGACCAATCATCATTCAATGCTTGCGGTTCGTAATGTTGCTGCTCGATACTGGCAGTAATCATATTGAAGAGGATTCTATTGCGCTTTGTTTGATCTACCAAGTCGGCAGAACTGAAGGCCATTAAGACCGTGCTCAGTAGAAGTGAATAAAAGAGAGTTTTCGACATAGCCAGATTTTCTTTTGATATAAGACGTCGTAATTTCGGTCTTATTGAGGCTTTAAGGAAATTTAAGCTTCAAAATATATACAAATAAGACGCTTAAGTGAGCCCTACGTTACATCAGTCACCACGACTTTTGCTGTTAAAGAAGCACAAATTCCCGGCCAGTGCGCTTCAACTGACAATCAGTCAGGATCGCGTC
>Ga0114956_1000624_pt1 | contig 26287 bp, 27 predicted proteins | sample MaitaG_FD_87304 | JGI IMG/M metagenome (GOLD analysis project Ga0114956, IMG submission 87304) | Marine algal microbial communities from Maine, USA - Maine_Asex2 metaG | ecosystem: Host-associated > Algae > Red algae > Unclassified | place: Maine, USA | collected 2015-01-05
AAAGTGTTCCTTGGACAGACCAAATTCACCCATGGTCACAACCAGTCCGTGGTATACAACATAATAGATAACCAAAAAACTGATAAAACTTTTCTCTAGCATGGATTTATCAATTCTTGCGTCAATAAGATCCAACCCCCTTGGCGGGGCATACATAAGGAATTTAAAAACAATAAGAATAAAACTAAAAGTAACCGCAAGATCGAAGAAACGCGACAGCGCCGTAAAGGAATTAGAAGACTGATCAAAAACAAGATTTGCTATCGTATGGCCTGCAACGGTAAATATCACCAGGCCAATGAGATGGACAACCAAATAATATAACGGATGTTTGAATCGCGATTTCCAATCATCAGGGTGGTCAATCTCCACCGCGTGAAATTCTTTCTTGTACCACTTGCGCAGCAAAATCCATTCAATCAACCGCGCAGCCACGATTAGCATCACCAAAAACAGTACTACCTTAAAAAAGCCAGCGTACCCTTGGCCGTCGGATATTTTATCTATGATGTTCCCGACGCTCGAAAAATAGGTATCCGTTGAATCTGCCAGCTCTTTCATTCCAGCGCCCAATCGCGAATCAGGATTACCAATCCCTTTGAGCAATTCCAGTATGGAAACCGTTGTCTCAGGAGTTGTCTGCCGGCTCGACAAGGCATCGGTGCGCAGATTGTCGATCAGCATACTTCGAACTTGCGACTCATCAAGTGGGGCAACAAAATCACCAATTTCGTCAGGGGATAAATCTTCGGGTATGGCTATTTGAACTGCCTCGGGCGCATCTCCATCTGAGGTAGAGAGCCCAACAGCACCTAGCGCTATAGATACATAGAACAGGCTGCTAATAAAGCAGATGACGATATACCGAATTAATCTCATAGTATGTAGCGGATTGTTGTTATGTAATAACTATACCCTCAAACATCCTATCTCGTCATTGTCAAGCTAAGGTTTTATCCAATGAGAGGTTGCCAATCCGGGCGCGCAATTCGCTAAAAGGCATGACATTGAGGACATTCTGGTGCTGCCCAAGAGCTTTACCAAAGGTGCGTGCGTACATAGTCCTCGCCTGCGTGGTTGGATGGGTTATTAGAGTCGAGTATTGCTTGGCTTGGAACGTGTTAAACGTGTGCAAAGCCTGCATTGTTTATTCATTGGTGTGGTTGTAGCGAGTTCAACGTTAGAGGATGGGAGCACAGTGAACTCGCCTTTATTTAGCTATGTTCCTTCACGTGATGTTCCTTCACGTGCAGTCGACACTGTCGGTCGACGTTTTTTGATTTTCCAAATTCGATAAAGCTCCAATGCTGCCAGAGGTATGAAGTGCACCAGAGCCGGTCCAACATTGTTATGCACAAATATCCAGTGCAATAACGTTGCAGTCGCTGCGATATACACCATTTGCTGTAATCGCTTCCAATTATTACCGAGTAGCTTGACCGACCAATCATTCGATGTGACAGCCAGCGGAATAAAAATAAACATAGCCAACCAGCCAGTCCAAATACCTAACTGAAGTGCCTCGCCCAGTACGTTGGCAAGAGTACTCATATCCAAGATATAAAGCACGGTGTGTGCAAACGCATAACAAAAAGCGGCTACGCCTAAATATCGTCTGCGTCGCAGCATCCATAACCAGAATCGGTTTTTTGGAAACATCAGTCGCAACGGACTAATAATCATTGCCAAAATCATAAATCGTGCAGCAAATTCGCCTGTTGGATGTAGCAAGGGTTCTATCTCTCCACCTGAGATCAGGCCCATTGTCATAGGTATTGACGGAAGAGCAAGCAGCAACCAAAAAAGGTAGGGGGAATTCAAAACAGCTTTCATTCGAAATACTCAGTTTTAAGGATGAATTTTCGATCAAACACCTTTAAAAAACAACTCATTGTAGCAATAACTTGTAACACGGTGTAACAGCTCAGATGCCATCTATAGTAAAGATCTCACCAATCACGGATATTTACGTTTTTGGAAATCATTGTGTTGGCAAAACGACTGCAGGTTATTTAACGCACGGGAGTGCAGGACATAGTACAGATCGCACGTAGCCGACCCAAACTATCTTCCACACAATATGATCTGACCATCTATAATGTGCGACCACACTTTTTAAGAAACCAAACATGAAAACACTTTCCCTTTACTCGGCTGCCCTCTCTGCCTTACTCTTCGCAGCGACAGCATGGTCTGACGACGCCCAGTCTGAAATGACGTTCAGTCAGGGCAGTGTCCTTGTCATCTGTGCTTTGCCAGAAGGAAAAGAAGTATCTTCAGAAGATTTCAAACTGGCATTTCCCCAGTGGATTTCCACGCTGCAAAAACGGGCCAACGAAGGAATTGTGAAGCGGGCACATTACTTAGGCGAATTGAAGTCTGGCGTGTTTATCGTTGTAGGAGGAGATACCAAAGATAGTGCGATGACTAATGCTGTTGCCGTTAGTGATGAGTTGAATACCATATTTAAAGAAGTAACAGGTAATGATATTGAGGGCAGCTGCAGGTTCAGAGAAATTGGCCCAGTCGCAATATTACCAAAGTAGTCGAAGATCCCTTGACTACAGCCGCCTACCGACCAATCGAGAAGAAATGTCAGCGACAATACTGGCATTTTCTCCGCCTATTCAGTTGCTCTGAGTCGCCGCTGCATCAAGCGCAACGGCATCAAGTTGTCAAGTGTAGTAAACGCTATTACTGCTTGATGTATCCCTGATCAAATCCGATTGTATTTCCTCTTTCCGACTCCTGAACAACACCGCGCGTGATATACAGAACATCATCTTGAATTACATATATATGGTAGCTGGATAAACCGCTATACATAGTCACTGTGCCATCCCCAGTCTCAATTGATGTAAGCTGCTGTTCTAATTCACGGGCTTCAAAACCACCCGTGGTCGTCACCAGATCACCAAAAACACTGGTACCAAAAACGCTAACATAGGGATCTGATTCATCAGTCACTGTGCAACCAGAGTCAGTGAAAAATAGTTGATCAAAGTTGAGCTCGGTATCAGAGAAAAAGAATGTGTTTATGGCATACCTTGTCGAATTATCTATCTGATTATCAATGCTGCAGGGTAAAACCCACGTTCCAAGTATTCTCTCGGGCACGCCATTCTCAGTAATAACCGGAGGCTGCTCCATGTTATTGGATTCCATCCCATTATCGTTACCGTTACCGTTACCGCCATCATCGTTGCTGCTACAAGCTGATAAAACTATTGAAAAAACCAGAGCAGATTTAACATATTTCATCTCACGTTCTCGCTGTTTTCGTTGAAATTCAGACATACTTCAGGCCTTTCTCCGCCAGGCGCTCCCGCATCTTGTACATATCCAGTCCTAGCTCCCCACCTTCAAGGCGTTTTCTTTTAGCATCTTCATTAGCCACTCTGTCTTGTGCCATGGCAAGAACCTCTGCAGATTCTACACGCTTGACGACGCATACGCCATCGTCGTCAGCAACGATGACATCACCAGCTTCGATGTACGCGCCTGCACACACGATCGAAACATTCACTGAACCCAGCGTTTCCTTTACCGTACCTTGAACGCCGATGGTTTTTGCCCAGACCGGGAATTTCATTGTTGTCAAGTCGCGCACATCGCGTACACCTGCATCAATGACTAATCCGGCGCAGCCGCGTGCTTGAGCTGAGGTTGCCAACAGATCACCAAAGTAGCCCGCATCGGACGGCGATGTCGTGGCCAGCACCATGATGTCACCGGCTTGTAACTGTTCGATTGCTACATGTAGCATCCAGTTATCACACGGCGGCGCAAGAATAGTGACCGCAGAGCCTGCGACGGACGCGCCCGTATAGATTGGACGCATATAACTCTGTAGCAAACCCTTGCGACCCTGTGCTTCGTGTACGGTTGCGACACCGCAATCTGCCAATGCCGATATTACCGCTTTATCCGCTCTTTCGATTGTTTGTTTGACAATGGCCATTAGAGTTCATCCACACAACGTGGGTAGATCGATTGGAAACCTTCCGCATATTGCGCTGCTCGCCCACCCGCTTGTCCGCCAGAATTACGCCTGAAATGGTTACCTCTGTTTTCGGCGACATTGGTGTAGAAGTCCCACAAATGATGTTGCCCTTCCATGCATTCAATAGCCGCTCTTTTTTGCTCCCATACATCGGTGATATCCAAAAACGTATCTGGCTTCCAACCCATCTGTTCAGTCTGATGAGGTTCAAACAAATAAAGTTGTGGCGCTCCGAGTACTTTTTCGCCTGGTTTATGGCCCCATGCCTGAGCAATCATGCGCGCTTCCATCACAACTTCTGTGGTGTACATATGATCGGTGTTATAGGGATCGTATTGCGAATGACTCAACATGAATGCGGGTTGCAGAGTACGCATTAAATCAACCAGCCTGAATTTGTCATCCTCTTTAAGCTTTAACGGGTAGTCACCCAGATCAAAGAACTGAATATCATGCACGTTCAGGGCTTTGGCTGCGTTCTCAGCTTCACCACGGCGTATGGACTTTACTTCGTCAAGGGTTTTTCCCTCTTTCCATAGCCGTGCGCTTTCGCCGCGCTCACCATATGACAAGCAAGCAACGGTAACTTCATAGCCTAGCTTTTGATGCAAAGCGATAGAACCACCGCACCGCCAGACAAAGTCAGCAGCGTGGGCGGATATGACAAGTGCGGTTTTTTTATCAGACACGGTGTTCTTCCCCTGGCAAAAGTAAGATTAATTTCAGACTTTGAGCACGCCCATTTGATCTTCAAGTACTTGCATGACCTGCATAACAGCGAGCCCTTGTGCAAAACTGGAATTGGGTTCCCGGCCTTCCTGGATGGCTGCAATGAACTCGCGATCGATTAATTCGATGCCATTGTTTGATACGGCAACGTCGGATAAATCAACAGGTTTTTTTTGTCCATCGAAGAGATCGTCATAGTTGGCAATATAGGTTCCTGTGTCACCGATATAACGAAAGAACGAACCAAAGGGTCCGTCGTTATTAAACGACAGCGACAACGTGCACAGTTTGCCCGAAGGGGTTTTAAGTCCAATGGTCATGTCCATGGCAATACCCAAGTCTGGGTGAGCAGGGCCCTGGAGGCCGAATACTTCACTCGGTATTTCACCGGTTTGATATATAAACAGGTCGATGGTGTGACAAGCATGATGCCAGAGCAGGTGATCTGTCCAGCTCCGCGCCTCACCCTTGGCGTTCGTGTTGGTGCGCCTGAAAAAATACGTTTGCGCATCTACTTGCTGTATGTTGAATTCACCGGCATCGATGCGTTGCTTGATCCACTGGTGGGACGGATTGAATCGCCGCACATGCCCAACCATGCCTATCACGCCAGTCTCCTTTTGGGCCGCGTCCATTAATCGTGCATCGGCAAGACTATCAGCCATCGGGATTTCAGCAAAGGTATGCTTGCCAGCCTTCATGGCCTGTACAGATTGTTCGCAATGCAATTGAGTTGGCGTAGACAGAATGACAGCGTCAACGTCCTGAGCTAGAAAGTCTCCGAAATCTGAACAAGCGTGCGGCACTTTGCGCTCTGCGGCAAGCGCGTCAATCTTCTCTTGGTTGGGTCCAAACACGGCCACGACCTCAGCGTCATGGATATTAGCCAATGCATCCAGATGTTTAAGTCCGAATGCACCGTAAGCGCCTGCTACACCAATCTTAACCATACTATCTGTTCTCCAAAATCATATGCCCAACCGCAGTGTTGGACGCAGGCACGTGATAAAACCTGTGTATTTCTTCTATCTTCTCGTTAAGTGCACCACGCATGACATACCACATCACCAGCTCAATACCTTCAGAACCCGCCTCACGCAAATACTCGATATGTTCAATGCTGGCGCCTTTTTCAGGCTCATTAACCAGCAGATTCATAAACCGCTCGTCCCATTCAGCATTGATAAGCCCAGCACGCTTATGTTGCAGCTGGTGGCTCATACCGCCTGTGCCGAACACGCAAACTTTCAGATCTTCTGGAAACGAATTGATCGCTTTGCGTATGGATTTTCCAAGTGCGTAGCATCGGCTACCCAGTGGTGCCGGGTATTGCACAACATTTACCGCCAGCGGCACCACTAAGCACGGCCATTCATCAGGCTGGCCATACATCATGGTCAACGGCACAGTCAGGCCGTGATCAACCTCCATCTCATTCATGATGGTGATGTCGAACGAGTCGAGGATGAGCAATTGTGCAATATGAGCGGAAAGTTCGCGGTGACCTTTGACAACAGGCACTGGACGCGGGCCCCAGCCTTCATCGGCAGGATGGTATTCACCGGCGCAACCCAAAGCAAAAGTGGGAATTACACGCGCATCGAATGCGGTGCAATGATCGTTGTACACAAGGAAAACCACATCCGGTTTTTCCTTTGCTATCCATTGCTTTGAGAATTCAAAACCCTTGAATATAGGACCATAGTAATCATCGTTAGAAATACCGCTATCCGATGCAACTCCTAATGCAGGCACGTGTGAGCAAGCCACACCTGAGGATATGTAAGCCATTATTGATCATCCCATTCAGATTTGTATCGGTTGCCATCAATCTGGCGTCCGCCTGCGAGCATCATCTTGCGATAGTCCTCACCCATGCCGGTCATCAGCCCTGCAAGATTCTGGAAGTTGATGCCGTGAAAAGCGGCTAGTTTAGAGGTGTAATAGATATTGCCACCCAGTTCTAAAAGAAGATTCCACTCTTGGTTCAATGCCGCTTCGCGTTGCTCTGGCGTCATCGGAAATTTGTCAATATAGCCTTCCGGGTCTTCTTTAAAAGCATCTCGGTTTGCTGCCAGACGCAGGCTTATGCAAAATTGATTCAGGTGGTAACCCTTCGTTGCATAGTCGCTATCGAATACAACTGTGCCCGGAATATCATCGTAAATTTTATCGATTGCCATGCTTACGCCTCGTTGCAAATTCATGCACTAGGCTGTTGACTATAAACTATATGCATGCAAAATTAAATTATTTTTTAAAGTGGGCTTGCATTTTACCTTTTTTGCATGCAAATATACCGCATGAGTGAACTCCAATGGAAATCTGCGTTATATCTTTTGCGTAGCCAGATAGTATCCGGTGAACTACTTGGTGGCACCAAATTACGGGCCAGCCATCTGGCAACCAAGATGGGTATTTCGCGCACGCCTATCGGCGAAGCCCTGATCAAACTCGAAGGCGAAGGCTTGCTGGTTAGAGATAAGTCCGGCTTCACGGTGAGAAGCTTTGCGCTGGATGAGGTGCACGATGCGATTGAACTGCGTGGTTTACTTGAGGGAGCCGCAGTGCAGCGTGCGGCAGAGCGCGGCATCAGCGAAACTGCGGTAAATCAGCTGCATAGCCTGTTGCATGAATTTGATCGCGTACTCCTTGATGGTGATGTCGTTAAATATGATCAACTTAATTTACAATTTCATCATCGCCTTACAGCGCTATCCGGCAGCGACATACTCATTGCAGAGGTAGAACGATCTTATCGTTTACCGTTTGCGGGCCCTTCTGCATTTCCAACGCAACAAAGTGACACTAAACGGTTCAGGGCATCCTTGATAGTGGGTCAACAACACCATCACCAGATTGTGTCTGCTGTCTCGAAGCGTCAAGGTGCTCGTGCATTTTCATTGATGTGCGAACACGCTCGTTTGGCGCATGACAATGTGCGTGCGGCGATAGAGGCCAGAGAAGTAGCGCCGCAACTGGCATTGGTCAAAAATGCTATTTGATCTTTGAGGGCTGGTTTTTTCTGATTCAACGCTAAGTATTCGCATCCTAAGGCCAGTACAAGCGCAGAGGATTATCAACCAGTAGCTTATGTTGCTTGTCTTTCGTATCGGCAATCAACGGTATCAACTCAACCAGCTGACCATCATCAGGCATATGAGATTTCATATTTGGATGTGGCCAATCAGTCCCCCAGAGCACACGATTCGGATAGGTGTCAACTATGTGCTTCATGTATGGCAATACATCTGAATAGTTAGAATGATTGCCACCCTGCTGTGTCAGGCGTTCCGGGCAGGATACCTTCGACCAATATTTTTCATTAGCCATGAGCTCAACAAAGCGCATAAAATCCGGGTGCTCAACGCCTTTGCTAACATCGGGGCGCGCCATGTGATCGAACACAACCGTAACCGGCACACTTTCTAAAAACGGGAGTTGATGTGCGAAATCGGCGGCTTCTATGTATACAATTATGTGCCAGCCCAGAGGCGCAATTTTTTCGATGATGCGCTCATAATAATCACGCGGCTTCGGGTCGACTAGTCTGCGTACAAAATTAAATCGTACTCCTCGTACACCAGCATCATTCATGACCGCAAGCTCATCAGCGGTGATGGTGTCGTCTACGACGGCAATGCCACGTGCCAGATCACCTGCACTCTTCAAACCATCGATCAGCGCATCGTTGTTGCGACCATGACATGAAGCTTGCACGATCACATTGCGTGAAAAACCAAGATGATTTCGTAACGCAAAAAGATCCGCTTTTGACCCGGTGCACGGCGTGTATTTTCGCTCAGGAGCATAGGGAAAAATATCTTCAGGCCCAAAAATATGGCAATGCGCATCGACAGCGCCTGGCGGGGGCTGATAGCGTGGCTTACGTGGGTTGTTGTGCCACACCATCCAGCTTGGATCCATGGGCATAATGTTCTCCTTCGCTTATACGTATCTCTATGGCAATGCGGCTACGAGTTTATTTCACATCGCAACCTCAAATGCAGACCAATGATCCTAAGTTGGCACAATCAGATCAAGAGTCGCCAGCAGTCGATCACCACGCTCTTGTACACGCATAACAGGAAAGCCCGTACTATCAGATGAGCGCTGAATTGGACGAGGATCAGCGTACGGTGAAGTCTGCATAATTCTTTGATTGACCTCCTCCGGAAAATTTGCTTGTGTGGTAAGCAGATTCTTGCCGTCGACATGTGCCTTCATGTGCATATGGATTGGCACTCCGTAGTAAAAGCCTGGATAGATTGTCTCGAACTCAGCAATCCCGTCGTCGTCGGTTATCAGTGCACCACGGCAAAAACGCGTAGATTCATCAGGTTTGATGTGGCCGAATAAAATCGCCTTTACCATAGGCGGGCGCTCATCAGGGTCGGTGCTATGACCTGAATAATGCCCAGTGGCATTGCAGGACCAAATGTCGACCACTCCGCCAGGGATAGGTTGGCAATCTTGGTTAAGCAGTCGCATGGCTACCGTTAGAGCTTGGCCCGCCTGATCCCCAGCGATTGCTTTACCCGGTGCGGGTGCGCACGTAAAATAAGGCCCCTCATGACTGTCTTTGTCCAATTGGCAAACGTCGCCTGAGAAATCTTCAGGGGTTGCCAAACGATTGGCTATATCTGAGACGGGCACCCCCGTGTTGTCACAAGTTTGTTTGCCACGAAAGCCTTTGTCCCGCACTCCTCTGTTGGGCCCGACACCGTCTGCGGCTATGCTACCGCCAACTCGGCCGGTTACACATGCCCCGACGAGCGCGCTTGCCGAAACCACCAGCGCTTGCCTGCGTTTAATTTTCATGAAATAGAGCCCCTGTGTAAGAAAATTCTTGTTTCGTTTCGAAAAAGATATCTCTGCGTCAATTGCATGATCAAGCAGTTCGATAAAGTTATTCCCAGCAACATCTTCAGACTCAGTGTCTACAACCATTCACTCGACAGTGTTTCGAATAACCTTAGCATCAATGGCTTCCGGGCACCCAAGACAGTTATCACTAATTGGCTTCGGTCAGAAACGATAGTAGTCGTCGTGTCAGGCTATTGCGCCGAGCTTTATTATTCCAAACGGCGTTCAGCGGAATGGGCGATATTTTCCATTCCGGCAGCACTCGTTCTAACCTGCCCTCAGCAATTTCTTGCTGGCATAAAACCTTTGGCAGTGGAATCAGCCCTAGACTGGCGACGGCAGCATCTCTAGCGGCGTAGATATTATCCACTTCAATTCGTTTGTTTTTGATCTGGACCTCTTCGTGCATATTCCCTTTCGACAGCGTAACGCTCCAGTCGAATTGATTGAGAGAAATACAGTCCAGATCGACAATGTCGCTCGGTTGAGATATTTTTCGGGCTTGCGATGTCAGCTCCGGTGAAGCGACTAATATCAAGTCAATATCCAGTATCTTGCGCGAGAACATCCCAGACGACTCAAGCTCTCCTAGTCTAAATGCAATATCAAATCCGTCTTGAATGAGTTTTTTATAGTCATCTGAAAAACTAATTTCTAAATTAACATTTTCATATTGACTAGCGAACTTCCAAATGAGTTTCTGAAGGTGTGGATCAGGCACAAAGGCAGGCATCGCTATTTTCAGCTGACCAGAAGGCTCGCTAGCTTCCGTGTCGAGATCCTTTGCCGCCGCTTCGATTGATTTCAAAGCGCTTGAAGCAACTGTATAAAAATCTTGGCCTTTATCGCTTAACGTTACGTGTCGAGTGGAGCGGTAAAGTAGGGTTACACCCAGTGTTTCTTCGAGCTTAGTCACATGATGACTAATAGCAGAATTTGTAAGGCCTACCTTTTTGGCGGCCTTACTGAAACCACCTTCATCGACGACAGCAATAAAAATGGCAATGGAGTTTAGTTCCCTATACATGTTGGCATAGTAGTGATACGCGGTATATTACACCAGCGTTAATTGTCTCATATTGATCTTTCAGGCTAAGGCTTCAGGCGATCGGCCATGATAGGCGTTGTCGATGATGCGTTCAATTTGTTCCTGGTTGAAATCCCTTGGATTCCAATACGAATTTTGAACAGCACTCTGGGCAGCACTTGCAATACCACTCTGAGGCATACCTAAATCTTTAAGGGCGAGCGGCGCACCAACTGATTGGGTGAATTCAAACAACCCGGCTCCGGCGGTTTGGCTATTTAACAATGTTGCAATCGGGCTCAGCGAATCAGGTACAGCCACCTCGTTGAACGCAAGTGCATGTGGTAAAACAACAGCATGCGTTTGGGCATGTGGCAAGTCAAACATCCCACCAAGCGTGTGGCAGAGTTTGTGGTGCAGCGCCATACCAACCAAACCCAAAACGGAGCCGCATAACCACGCTCCATACAAAGCTTTGCGTCGACCCAGCGTGCTATCAGGTTTCGATTTTATGTCGGGCAACGCTTCAAAAATTGCACGTGCACCTTCCAATGCCATAAGCGATGAAACCGGATTTCGATCTTTTGCGTAAAGCGCCTCTACTGCATGCGCGACAGCATTCAAACCACTCGTTATCGTCATCGACTCTGAAAGCCCGTAGCTTAATTCTGGATCATAAATAACGATATCGGGCTGCAGATCTGCATCACGAATAGTCGTTTTCATGTTGTTCTCTGTTTGTCCGAGTATCGGTGTCACCTCAGAACCTGCATAGGTGGTGGGTATAACGATCTGCGGCCGCCCTGTGCGATGACTCATCGCCTTGCCGAGCCCTGTGGTTGAACCACCGCCGATGGCTATCGTACAATCAGCTTCAAGACGCTCAAAATTCTCTAGCGCATCAGTCGTCACATCGACAGGTGTGTGCATGGTCGCGTTACTGTAACTGCCAATAGCGCTTGCACCCACGCTTGCAACAAGCGCTTGCGCCTGATCGATTTGTCCGGGTGTGCTCAGCACTAGTGCTCGCTTGCAACCCAATGCTTCTACCATCTCTTGCGTTCGAGTGATTGCACCTTCTGCAAAGACAATGCGTGCGGGGTTTAAGGTGAGCTCAAATTCGCTTTGTAATACGTGACTAAACACGTCGAACTTTCAATATAGTTTTAAGATCGGTTCGGCAAAAAGCATGTAAGAAACACGTTTGCTCGGACATATCGAGCATCTCCTGTGCCGTCTCATCTGACTCTGTTGTTTGCAAATAGACATGAGATTCGACCGGGTCTGCTTCACCCGCCTTTCCCGTGCCGCCACTGGCACCCCCTAAGCTGAAGTGTGAATCCTGTACGATGCGGTAACTCGGCAGATCGAGCTTTAACATTGATGCAAGCCGACCAAACTGCGTCATAAAACAAAACGCAATGCCAGCGCTAATAAGGGTATTGGCATCCGGTGCACGACCATCCTCCGAACTAAGCAAACCAAAGGAGGTACCGTGTGGTGAATATTGCATTTGCTGAAGATCCTTTATTCCGTCCTCACGCATAGTGGCTATCGCCCCGATGTTTAACCGGCGGTCTTGCTCATCTGAAAGAGATGAGCCACTGGCTGAGGTACCCTTTGCAACGACCTTCTTCGGCGTGGTGCCCATTTTACGCACCAGTTCCAGTTCGCTATCCACCGGCACGGCAGTAGCAAAATAGTCACCCGGGTCCGGAAACAGTGGTGCGTTGAGTTCGGTTGAGCGTACTGGTTTTAGCTCTTGGCCATTGCTGGCTAGTTTGAACAAGCTATCGAGTTTGCCGCGCATCAAGCCGTTTAGTGGTGAGGCGTAAGTTGCATCAGTTAAGAATTTGTAGAGCACATCATCTTCAAGATCGCAGTCAATCTCCACCTGTAACTCAATATTCTCAGCACCGCCTGTCATGGTGCGTCTCAGCATTGAACCTTTACTGGTATAAAAATTATCTTGAATCAGTTTCAGGGATCGAATGTTTGCACCACGTTGCTCACCCAATGCCAGAATTTCATTCATGAAACTGGCAACCATTCCGGTAGACAAAAACGCTAAGGGGCAAGGCGCTTCATCATATCCACTCAAATAAGGCCCCTCGTCACAAACCAATCGCCACGTATCGCCGGTAAGCGCTGAACGGACAAGCGCTTCTTTTTGAAAACCACTCAGTGAGCGTGCCCATGTTCGTAGCGCATCGCCACGGCGATTCTCAGGTGATTGAATGCTCACCTCGTCAGCGTTATTCACTTTGAAAAAGGGCCGCTGAGAGCTTGTGCCAATGATGTTCTTACCTATTTGGGCCATGATGTGTTCTCCTGAATAATTTTTTATTAACGTTAATTATAAAAATACTATTGGGCTTTTTCCGGCTGCGGTACAACTGATCCTCGCGATGCAATTCAGACATCGTTTGACCCTCAATCGTGCTGGCACAGCTGAGCTCCTCAACAAGCTTCAAGTGCAATCGCTATCCCTTGTCCAACGCCGATGCACATCGTTGCCAACGCCAATGTCCCTCCAGTGTGTTTCATTTCCAGCGCTGCAGACCCTGTGATTCTAGCGCCTGACATGCCTAAGGGATGACCCAAGGCAATCGCACCGCCATTGGGATTAACCCGCGGGTCGTCGTCAGCAATACCTAAATCACGCAATGTCGCCAGCGCTTGACTAGCAAAGGCTTCGTTTAACTCGATAACGTCAAAGTCAGGCTCTTTCAAAGTGAGGCGTGTCATCAGCTTTCTCGTTGCCGGCGCGGGGCCGATACCCATGATTCGAGGTGCAACCCCTGCAGTGGCACCACCCAGAATACGCGCAATAGGTGTAAGGGAATATGTCTTGACGGCTGCTTCGGACGCAATAATTAAAGCCGCGGCCCCGTCATTAACGCCAGATGCATTGCCGGCGGTAACCGAACCACCTTCTCGGAAAGGGGCTGCCAGTTTTGATAACGCCTCGATCGTTACGTCTGGTCGGGGGTGTTCGTCCAGACTAATCGCTAACGGCTCGCCCTTTCTTTGCGAAATACTGACCGTTGTAATCTCATGTGACAACCGTCCGTTCGCCATGGACACGGCAGCTTTTTGTTGGGAGCGCAGAGCAAAGGCATCTTGATCTGCTCTGCTAATATTAAAATCTTCAGCAACGTTTTCTGCAGTTTCCGGCATAGAGTCAACGCCATATTGTGTTCTCATCAAGGGGTTCACAAAACGCCAGCCCAAGGTGGAGTCGTATATTTCAGCAGAGCGCGAAAAAGCCGTCGATGCTTTTGGCATCACAAACGGTGCTCGGGACATGCTCTCCACGCCACCTGCCATGACAAGCTCGGCTTCGTTGGATTTGATTGCGCGTGCGCCCATGAGGATCGCATCCATACCCGACCCACATAGCCGGTTAATTGTTGTTCCCGATACGGATTCGGGAAATCCAGCCAATAGTAAGCACATTCGCGCAATATTTCGGTTGTCTTCACCAGCTTGATTGGCGCATCCGTAATACACCTCATCAACCGCCGCCCAATCGACACCGATATTGCGCTCCATCAGCGCTTTTAGCGGAACGGCTCCGAGATCATCGGCGCGAACAGAGGATAGAACGCCACCATAGCGGCCAACCGGTGTTCGGATGTAATCGCATATGTAGGCTTCAGGCACTAATCAAACTCCGGTACGACAAGATCGGCTGCTGCCCCTTCCACGTGCAGAGTTGCGCCGGTTAGAGGATAAAGTGCACTGCTCGACCAATTTAGGTTTTCCGTCTTTGGTTAGAATCAAATCCATCGCACCGCCAACCGCCGGCACACCTTTGACCCCAAGCCTCCAATTGGCTAGATCACCAAATTGCGACACTCGAAATGCACCCAGGATTGCCAGATCGGCAGGTTGAAATTGTGCGCAAAGCGCTGGAATGCCGATTCCAGGATTAACGTAAGCACCGTTCTTAACAGCTTGTGTCATGCTGTACCTGGCCAGGTATGCCCGGCCCAGTGCAACGATTTGCCCGCCAGCCATTCGGAACCGGCTTCATATAAAGCTTCCACCCCAGGCCCTTTCAGGCCCGGCATGGTTTTCTCGACTGGGTAACCAACTTGTGATTGCAGATAGGCCAAGTGTCGATACCCGACCGGGAACTCTTCCAGTAACCCTGAATCCAACATGACTGTAGCGTCAGGTTGCACTGGATCCATTCGGTCTTTTTCATAGATGGGTTGCCGCAAACACATGCCCCATCTCCCGTCGCGTTTTTCAAGAAAATCATGAAACCGGCCAGTACACACCACGTCCACCAAAACGCCATGCACTTCGCCACGCTGTGAGATTGTCATTTTGGTTTGCGTAACGGCTCGTTCGCTGTTCACTTCGGCATTAAACCCACCGAGAAAATGCAGAATCGACACACCGCGCGCCCAACCTTGTTTGTTCATCTCGATGAACTCATCGGCTGTGCCTTGAGTCCAAGTGGCCATCATGCGGCCATCGTCATGCCAGACCGTGCGGAATTTTTCCCACATACCAGCGTCACGCCAGATCGCCCAATTATCTATGAGCTCTCGTAGCAACAGTCTTTCGGTGAGTGCCTGATCCATACTATTTTCCAAAAATGTGTGTAAGAGACAGCGTTATAACGCTAATCAAAAAGGTGTTTTACGACCACCACGTTCAACGGTTAGCCAACGGGTTTCTGTAAACGTCTCAACCGACCAACGGCCACCGTGTCGTCCCATACCGCTGGCCTTTACACCGCCGAATGGAACGGTTGGTTCGTCATAAATTGTTGTGTCGTTTACATGAGCCATACCACTTTCAATCCTGCGCGCTACTTCCAGACCTCTTTGCTCATCGCGTGTAATCACCGCAGCAGACAGTCCGTATTGGCAGTTGTTGGCAAGCGCAATAGCTTCGTCGACTTCGTCATAAAACATAATGTTGGCGACCGGCCCAAACACTTCTTCATGGAAAATTTCCATCTCCGGAGTAACGCCCGTGAGAACTGTAGGTTGGTAAAACAAACCATCGCGTGTGCCGCCTTCATGAAATTGCACACCATCGGTACGCGCTTGTGCCAAGCGCGACTCAACCATCGCTGCCTGCTTTTCGTTAATCATCGGGCCAATTTGATTGTCCATGCTTGTCGGGTCACCGATGTTAAGTTCACGAGTAGCTGTTATAAATCGATCAAGGAATTCATCCTGCACTTTTCGATGCACCAGGATTTTCTCTGATGACATACAGATTTGGCCTTGATGAAAAAATGCGCCAAAGCGCGCCGCGCTGACTGCGCGTTCGACGTCTGCATCATCCAAAACAATGAGCGAGTCTTTGCCACCGGCTTCTATGCAGGCTTTCTTCAGCAAACTGCCGGCTTGACTGGCGATTGCCTTACCAACCGTGCTCGAGCCAGTAAAGCTGATCGCTTTGACCAGCGGATTGCTAACCAACTCATCACCGACCTCTGCTACATGGTCACGCGAACAAGCAACCACGTTGAGTACTCCAGGAGGGATTCCAGCTTCTTCAAAAACCTCAGCTATCATTAATCCGCCGGTTACCGGCGTTTCCTCAGAAGGTTTTAGTACGATTGAGTTACCAACTGCCAGCGCGACCGCCATACCCCGACTGGACAAAAGCAGCGGTACGTTCCAGGGGCTGACCACGCTAATAACGCCCAGAGGCTGCCGCTCAACCAGACTGACTTTACCGTGAGCAGATGGCATAGACTCACCCGTTGACATGTAGGCGGCGGAGGCCGCGGCCCGATAAATTGACGGCGCGTAACCGATCTCGAACATGCTCTTGCGCACCCAGCCACCGCATTCGGCAGTCAATGCCGCAACAAAATCCTGTTTTCGCCTTTCTAAAACATCCGCAACTCGCAACAGTAAATTGGCCCGCTCGGTGAACGGTAGCTGCGCCCAAGCGGGCTGTGCGCGAGCCGCAGACTCGATTGCGGCTCGAGCATCATCTCTATTTGCATCGGCAACTGTGGCCCATACATCTCCTGTCGCCGGATTAAATACATTGAATGATTTTCCCGAAATGGCAGTAGTGTTGTACGTTTTGCTGTAGTCATTGGCGGCAGCTGTTGCACTCATGCCAACACCTCCAAGTTTGTCATCATTAGTAAAAACATATTTGTTAAGCCATAGTGGGGTTAGTTACACGCATAATCAGGCGCACGTCATAAGCGTTGGGATGTGAGCATCGACATTGTCACCAACGAAAAGCTTTGCATATTCCAGCGTGGCGTTTGAATGCTCACGCATCACTGATTCGGCACGCATTGCATCACCGGTTTCAATTGCCTGGCGAATGATGGTGTGCTGGGCGTGGCCAACAGTCAGCCGCAGGATTTCTCTGTCCAGCTGATCCATATCAGGGACATGTGTACCTAGTGCCGCAAGCGGCATATGACGAATTGGCTCATAGGCCAGCTGAATATATTCGTCACCACACTGCTCCATGATAGTTTCGTGAAACATCAAATTGGCGTCCTGATAGAGCTCAATGTCGTGAGCATCAATTTGTCTTTTGCGCACAATGCCGTCGGTCATGGCAATAGATTGCGCCAAGGTGCGTCGACTGGTTTTACTCAACCCGTTGCGCGCCATTGATGCAGCAGCCGCACCTTCCAAAATTCCTCTCACCCGCAAGAGCTGCTCAAGTTCCTGAAGCCGAACGGTGCGCACCTCATAACCACGACCGGGTAATTTTTTAATGAGTCCAGTGGACTCAAGTCGAGTCAGTGCAAATTTGGCGGGGGTGCGTGAAACACCAAGCATATCGGCGACGACCACCTCTGAGAGGCGTTTACCGGCAGGCAGAACGCCATCCATGATCATCTTGCGCAAGGTCGATAATGTTTTTTCCTCTGCAACTGCCATGATCGTTTTCTCCAACAATGGATGCATTTTGGCATAAATTCCGCCATTAAACCAATTATTATCGATTAATGCATTCGTTTATGACTTTGGATCCATTTTTTCAAACCAATGCTGCGCTAGACTCTGGCATTACGCTCAGACATAGCGTCAAGTTACTCGCTATCCCACATTGCGGTGACGGTGGTAACTCGCGTGCAAAACTTAGCTACTGGCGGTAACTGTGGCACTTAAAGTCATTGGTACCGGGTTGGGGAGAACCGGAACAGACTCCATGCGCGAGGCGTTGGAAATCCTTGGATTTGGCCGCAGACAGATTACTGATCCACACGCCAGGTGATGGCTGGGAGCCACTTTGCGCGTACTTGGGCGTAGGGATTCATGATATCCCCTACCCCAATCGCCATAGTACACTCAGTTATAAAAACGAATTTATTCATTCGAAATCGGGTTCACAACCTGACTAACAATCTAGCCATTTTTAACGCTCAGTCTTCATCAGCAGGAATGACGACAAAAATTTTGTGCAAGGTACGTATCAGGCAAATTATCACATCAATTACTCTTCTCCCAGACTCTCCATGTCTGACGCTTCCTGAACGGAGTAGCTAACAAGGTCGCTCACGGTAAGTTTCGTGTTGAGCCGTTCAAATGTTTCGATGTATTCAATCATGGTATTGGAATGTTCCCTCATCATGCCCTCGGCTCTGACAGAATCTCCCGATTCAATAGCCTCATATATTATGCGATGTTGGGAATTACCAATCTTTAACCGCAATATTGATTTCTCGATATCTTGTTGCTTACTGATTGCCTCACGATCAAACACCATAGATCCTGCCGCGAGCATGGGAAGGTGACTAATCTGATCACAGGTAAACTTTACATAGCTGTTTTTACATCCGTCCAGGATGGAGGTGTGGAACAAAACATTTGCAGCGTGCATGCTGCGGATAGTTTTATCATCCAGGCGGCCCAAAGCTATCAAGGCATCAATTCTGTCGATTGCCCCGGCCATTCGATCAAGCGTTTCAGGAGAGCTTCCGGTCTGAGCCATTAAACGCGCCGCCAAGCTTTCCAGATGACCACGCACTTGCACTGCTTGCCTGATGTCATCGACTGTGATTTCCTCGACAATATAACCTCGGCCTTCTCCCTTACGAATCATCCCTTCCTGTTCGAGACGCCGAAGAGCCAGCCGGACCGGTGTGCGCGACACCTTGTGCCAGTCGCATAATTTTGCCTCGGTGATCCGAGCGCCGTGTTCGTAAGAACCACCGATAATGTCTTGGCGAATGGTGTTCGCCAATGCGGAGTCAATTGAGCTCATGCTGCCTCATTTTGTTAAATGCATCCATTTAAGAATCTCTAGACTAATCTTTTGGGATCCTAAATTCATCATTTTTCGACTATTTTTAGTTGTCTCAGTGTATTCAGGCAAAAAAACTAAGAATTACGTGGTGTTTTACCTGCTTCTGGAATAGAGTGGAGCCACATGAAAAAAAACGGGATCCCAAAATCCTATTCCGCCAGCTCTTTGATACGTTGACTTGGAGAAAACAGTGAAAACCTTGAAAACCCTTTCTATCGCCATTCTGCTGGGCACCGCCGCCGTAAGCGTGCCCGCCTCTGCAGAAGAACTGTCCGTCGCAACATTCGTTCCCCCCCAGCACCATTCAAACTCCATCATGTTTAAGTGGTTTGGTGAGGAATTGGATAAACGCTCAGGCGGTTCTTTAACCATGAAGCTCTACCCGGCTGGCCAATTGGGAGCAGGCCCGGTGCAGCAGTACAAACGCGTTGTTGAAGGTGTCGCCGATATCGTGTTTGGTGTCGCAGCATACACCCCTTCTATCTTCCCGAAAACCATGCTGGTGATCCCTCCAGGCAAATCAAATAATTCTGCAGAAGCAACCGAACGCCTATTGGCTGTCTTCGATACGCATCTGGCCAGCGAGTATAAAGATGTAAAAATGCTTGGCATAACAACAGCCGCGGGGATCGGGATATCCGCTACCAAAGACGTATCGACGATGGACGGGCTTAAAGGTGCCAAGATTGTTCCCTATGCAGCTTTGACCAGCCCGATAATTGAAGCGATGGGCGCTGTTCCAGTCCAAATGCCGGTAACCGAAATGTATACAGGCCTCTCTACCGGCACAATCGATGGTACCTATGCAACCTATAACAACATGACACCTCCGTGGAACTTCTGGGACATATCAAAGTTTTTCGTAGAAAACGTACCGGTGCAGCATGCTGTGATTTTCGTTCTGATGAACAAGGAACGTTATGAAGGCCTGAGTGCAGATCATAAGGCAATCATCGATGAGCTCGCCGGTGAGCCACTCTCTATGAAAGGTGCTGAAAGCTTTGACGGTGCAGATGCAAAGTCGCTGTCTATGATGGAAGCAACTTCAGACAAAGGATACGAGCGGGTTCGTGTATCCGATGAAGAGCGCGCAAAAATGGATGCAGCTGTCGCTGAGGGACTCAAAGTAATCTACGCGGATTACGCTGAGCGTGGAATCGATGATGCCGAAGCCATCTATCAGGCTATTAACCAGTAGTTGTTCAGTTTGCGGCGCATGTGTTTGCGCCGCTATCCTTGTCTAACTGGCGTACCAATAAAAAGTGTAAGAGAATCCTCAAGGAGCATTTCGACAAACTGGTAGATGCATTTAGTGAAAATTAACTGCATCATGCAAATGAAACCACTATTCAGGCAAACAAAAACATCATGCAACTTGTGAACTTGCTCGACCGAGTTTTGATCTGGATTTCGCTAATCTGCGGAGGCCTAACGCTGGCTTTCATGACAGCGTTCAGCGTGTTCAACGTACTGATCATGCGCAAAGGACTCAATTCACCCATACAAGGTGCCGAGGACTTGTTACTACTCTCGTTGGTAGTTGTTGTTGCTTTATCGGTTCCTTTCGGCGCTAGAACTGGTGCACACATAGAGATTGAAGTTCTCGAACCAAGAATGTCGCAAGGTTTTGCTAAATGGTCCATGGTGTTCGTCAAGATACTGGGTATTGCCCTGCTAGGTATCATGTCTTGGCGTCTTTGGGATGCTGGAGAAAATGCCGTTAGATTCGGCGAATCAACCCAGCAATTACTGATATCTTACGAGCCTTTTTACTATCTACTCTCAGTGTCTATCGGGATCTACGCACTTGTTCTAATCCTTGATATTTGGCAACTTGGCGCAAACGATAAAGTGCGAACCATCGATGTAGGAGCCGAGCTATGATGAGCATGACACTTATCGGCTTACTCGGTTTACTGAGCCTATTCGTATTGCTGGCACTAAGAATGCCCGTTGCCCTGTCGATGTTAGCCGTTGGATTCGTCGGCACGATAATCGCCAATGCCAATAAGTTAATGTTGGTTGGGATGAGCTCTGATCAAGCCTGGGCACGTGGCTTGAAGACTGCCTATTCCAATCTCGCAGGCGAAACATTCGAAGCGGCGTCGAATTTCAATTTACTCGTTATTCCCATGTTCGTTTTAATGGGTAGCCTGGCAGGCGTTTCAGGCATGTCCAATGACCTTTTCGCTGCAGCCTATCGCTGGATGGGTCATCTTCGAGGCGGTCTTGCTTCGGCTACCATTGCAGCCTGTGCAGGCTTTGCTGCATTGTCAGGCTCCTCCCTTGCATCAGCTGTAACCATGGGCCGCGTTGCACTGCCCGAAATGAAGCGATACAACTACGACGATGCACTGGCCACAGGATCAGTCGCAGCTGGCGGCACACTAGGATTTTTAATTCCACCTTCCGGTGGCATGATCATTTACGCCGTGCTTACTGAGCAATCGATCGGGCGTTTATTTATGGCTGGTATTTTTCCAGGCATTATTCTGACGTTGCTATTCATCGGTGCCATCATGATAACAGTGGCAAGAAATCCGGATGCAGGGCCCCGCGGCGATCGCTCTACCAAAGCGGAACGGAATGCATCTCTTAAGCGTGCAGTACCCATTTTCGCCGTGGTCGGCGCTACGATCGGTGGCATGTACACCGGCTTCTTTACACCGGTCGAGGCATCCTCTGTTGGCGCTTTTCTCACATTTTGTGTTGCACTTGCGCGTCGCTCGCTGACTCTTGGCTCTATGAAAACCGTTGTTTTGCAAACCATGAATGCGACTGCAACTGTGTTCTTGATTATTATCGGTGCCTTCGTTTTTATCCCATTCATGTCGTTGACGGAACTTCCAGGTAATCTTGTCACCATACTTACCTCACTACCGATTGGCGACATAGGTATTCTCTTAATCATTATCGCCGCCTACTTATTTCTCGGCATGTTTCTCGAATCGATGGCCATGTTGGTGTTAACCATTCCCGTTGTCATTCCAATAGCAATCGGTCTTGACTGGGATCTTGTCTGGTTTGGCATAATCGTGGTTATAGCGTTAGAGATGGGCATGATTTCACCTCCGGTAGGTATTAACGTATTCATTGTAAAATCGATAGCACCGGAGGTGCCCATGTCTCGCATATTCGCAGGCATTTGGCCGTTCTGGTTTGCAATGGTGGCGATGATTGGGCTACTGGTGCTTTTTCCGCAAATTGCTCTATACCTGCCTGAAAAACTAGTCGGTAATTGACTAGTCTATTGCGATTAATTAAAAGGAAAAAATAGTGGACGCAAAAACAGATACTGTAACGCTTAAACATTGGATAGATGGTGCGTGGGCCGACGCCAGCAGTGGTGATAACTTCGATGTGCTCAACCCACTGGACGACACCGTCTATTGTCGAGCAGCCAGAGGCACCGGTGACGATATTCGCAAAGCTGTTAGCGCAGCCAAAGCCGCTTTTCCAAGCTACCGCGAGACGCTACCGTCAGAGCGCGAACGTTGGCTCCTGCGAGTAGCCGAAATTATGGAGGAACGAAAATCCGAACTTATCAATTGTCTGATAGACGAAATAGGGTCACCAATACAAAAGGCAGGATTCGAGTTCGGCAAAGGCCTGACAATGGTCCGCGCGGCAGCGGGTATGTGCCGAAACGTGCGTGGTGAAACTATCCCGTCCGATGGGCCTGGCAAATTCTCGATGTCGATTCGTGAGCCGTTGGGCGTCGTTGCGGTAATTACACCTTTTAACGTGCCGCTTATTAAAATAACGAGACTCATATCGAATGCACTGGCCGTTGGCAACACCGTGGTTCATCTGCCATCTGAAATGGCACCGCGCATATCCATTTTGTTTGCAGAAATTGTAACGGCCGCTGGATTCCCTCCCGGTGCGCTTAATGTTGTCACCGGTTATGGCGTTGATATAGGGGATGATCTAACCGGCCACAAAGACGTAGGCTTTGTCACCTTCACGGGTTCGTCTGTAGTAGGTCAGCATATCAATGAAGTTTGTGCAAAAAACAAAACACCCAACACGCTAGAGCTCGGCGGTAAAAGCCCGACGGTAATCTTGGCGGATGCAGAACTTGATAAAGTCATGCCACTTGCCGCCCGATCAATCTTTATGTTTGCAGGCCAGGCCTGTATTGGGTCAAGTCGATTTTACGTCGAGCGTCCACTTTATGATGAGTTCGTCAAACGTTTTTCGATGATAGCCGGCAAAGTGGGTATGGGCGATTTACGTGATCCCGAAACGGTGATCGCACCGATAATCTCTGAGCGGCAACGAGTTCGGGTCAAAGAGCATATCGCTGACGCAGTGGCTAAAGGTGCAACGCTCGTTGCCGGAGGCGAGTGGGAAGGCAACCGCTGTCAGCCAACACTGCTAACAGGGGTGACCGACGCCATGACCGTCTGCAGAACAGAAACATTCGGACCAGTTACGTCGATTTACCCAATAGACAGTTACGAAGAAGGCCTGGCTAATGCGAATGACACCGAATTTGGCTTGTCTTCCGCTATTTTCACCAATGACATCAACAAAGCAATGCATTTTGCCAAGCATATCGGAGCCGGTATGTGCCACATCAACGGCCCAACCATTCATGACGAAGCCCACGTTCCGTTTGGAGGCAATGGCGAGAGCGGTGTCGGTCGTGAGGGTACTGATGCCGATCTTGAAGCTATGACTGAATTAAAATGGGTGACTATACAGCTATGACCTACACGCTTTATCATCACGGGAGTTCCGTTTGCGCTGCAAAAGTGCGTTTTGCAATGGCCGAAAAAAACATCGAATGGGATGGCGTCTATATTGACATCCTGAAAGGTGAGCAGTTCGAGCCTGGCTACTTAAAACTGAATGCAAAAGCGGTTGTACCCACTCTTGTTCATGACGACAGAGTCGTCACAGACTCGACGGTTATCTGTGAATACCTGGACCACATAGAGCCAGAAAGCAGCCTGCATCCGCAAAATCCTTGGGAGTTTGCCAGTGTTCGGTATTGGACAAAAGCGGTGGATGAAGATCTCCATCCTGCCTGTGGTGCTGTTACCTTTGTCTGCTCTCACCGCCACACGGTTTTAAAAAACCTTGGCGAAGAAGGTTTGAAAAATTTTTTGGCATCAACACCAGAATTCTCAGTCACTGCTGACTGGAAGTCTCAGAAAGATTTGTTTACCCGGTACGGATTCGATGCACCAGGTGCTTCAGAAAAAGTGAAGCTCTACGACAGCTATCTGGCAAAGATGGAGGATGCACTAAAAGAGAGTGACTGGTTGGTCGCGAACAGATTCACCATTGCCGATATCGCCTTAACCCCTTACGTCAACCGCCTTGCAATGATGAATATGTCGGGTATGTGGGAGAACGGACGCCGGCCCCGCGTAACTGCATGGTTTGAACAAATCAAACAAAGGCCTGCTTTCAAAAAATGCCTGCTTGACTGGGTTCCAGATCATCTGACGAAAGATTTGTATAACAACGGCTCAAAAAGTTGGTCGGAAGTCGCAAAAATTCTCGATATTAAACAAACTGCTTAATAAGCCACCTGAGGAGAAACACAATGGGAAGACTGGATAATAAAACTGCTATTGTCACCGGAGCAGCTCGCGGTATAGGGGCTGTAATGGCAATGCGTTTGTCTGAAGAAGGCGCAAACGTTGTTGTAGCTGACGTGCTTGATATCGACAGAACGGTTGCATCAATAAAAGACGCTGGTGGCAAGGCTATAGGTTTGACCGTCGATGTCACATCCGATGACGATCTCGCGAACATGGTTGAGGCAACCGAAAAAGAATTCGGCAAGCTCGACATTCTTGTCAACAACGCGTCAATCTTTGCAGCGCTAACGCCCAAACCTTTTATGAATATCGACAATGACGAATTCGATAAGGTAATGACCGTCAACGCACGCGGTGTTCACCAAGCCACTAAAGCAGTCGTGCCAGCCATGCTGCGCGCTGGTGGCGGAAAAATTGTGAATATTGCATCAGGCACTTTTTACTACGGCCCGCCGGGGCTTTCGCACTACACAGCATCGAAAGGTGCTGTTATCGCCTTAACACGATGCCATGGCCGTGAGCTAGGTGAAAAGAACATCCAGGTGAATGCAATAGCACCCGGCCTGACAGAAAGCGAGGCGTTAAAGGGAAATACAGGATTCGATCCTGCTCGAGGGCCTACCGTTCAGTCACGCTCAATAAAGCGCGATATGCAGCCTGAAGATTTACTTGGCTCGCTGCTTTTCCTGATCACACCCGACAGCGACTTCCTGACAGGCCAAACCATTAATGTTGATGGCGGCAAGGTTAACTTATAAATAGCCTGTTTGAGCGGGTTGGGGACAGGCATACAAGATATTGGATTCGTTTTTGAATTACACGCCTCAGGATAAATTCCTGAGGCGTGTGCTTACAGTTACTAGCCTTCCGGAAATAGAATCGGTATAACGAAGTCAATCGCCGCTGGCATACCCAAGTCGGGGAAGGCATCAATAAGGCCTTGACGGAAGTCGTCACCATTGTCGACACTGCCGATCAGTTCCACTGCCTTGGCTAACCATGCGATGTTCACATCAAAAACATTGGAATCATCAGCAGCGCCAGTGATACTCGCTGGAACGCCGTGGCCTGCCAAAACTATGTTGTAGGTGTCGTCACCTGCCTTAAGATTCTGAAGCGCTGTGGTCCAGGGCGCAGGCTGACCAGCCATTATGAGGTGAACGCCACTGTAGACAATGTCTCCAGTGATAACCACGCCACTAGCAGGAAGACGAGCTACTAGCTGAGTTGCAGCCTCTGCGTCAAGTACGCGTTCCAACTCGAACACCACTCCGTCAATCTCGATGTTGCCCGGCTCAACAATTTGAGGCACTACGTAGGTACTGGCAATGTTGTCCGGACCAAAATCGCCTTGCTTCTCTGCAACTTCAGCATCACCATTTTGCATGATCAGATCAGACACAGATTGTAGCGCGTAGACTGGTACGTCATTAAACGCTTCGCTACCCAAAAAGTGATCAGGATGTTCGTGCGTGATGAAAACCCGATCGATCGGCTTACCTAACTCGTCAGCGTAGGCACGCATGTCCAGAGCATTAGGCAACAAAAATTGTGTATCAAACGCCACCAAACTATTGGCAGTCTCTACAATATGAGTTGAGTTCGCGAAGACCGCTTCAGGAGCAGTCAAGGAGTGCAAGGTCACCCCATTGGCCTCTTGTACAGACACCACGATCCCGCTATCTCGGGTAGAGACTGTTGGGCCAGCTGCGTCGTCATTGTTATCATTGTTGTCATTATTATCATCGTTACTGCTACACGCGGTGATCGCGATTGCAGTAAAGCACAACAATGCACAGTGCATGATGCCTCGTTTTTTTGTTACCACAGCGTTGCTGTCGC
>Ga0114956_1000625_pt1 | contig 26281 bp, 16 predicted proteins | sample MaitaG_FD_87304 | JGI IMG/M metagenome (GOLD analysis project Ga0114956, IMG submission 87304) | Marine algal microbial communities from Maine, USA - Maine_Asex2 metaG | ecosystem: Host-associated > Algae > Red algae > Unclassified | place: Maine, USA | collected 2015-01-05
GCGAACAACATCGTTAGTAACGCCAACGCCAGCCAGTGGTAGCCGATCGATGTATCGACGAACTGCGCGAATTGATCACGATACTTGTAAACCAAAACGGCCAGGATGCCAACTGAAGCGCCGTACTTGGCGATGGTCAGCAACATCATTTTCTTTTGTGGTCGAGCTTCGGTCAACGGAGAGAGGGGGGCGTTAAATGGGCGGGCTGATATAACCACTATAATGGGCGGGCTGATATGACCACAATTATGGTTGGGCTGGTATACCCACTATTTTGATTTGAACGACGCTATTGGAAAAGGGCGATACTGGCTGTAAAGCCGTGCAAAAAATTGGAACGGCCCACATAACCGAACTCACCGGCCGCAAAGAATCCCGCAGTAGGCACATCGCCGGCAAACTCTTTGAGCAGCGCGGCGTCGTGATGCGGTTGTTCGAACAAGTTCGATCCTCGTCCATTGCATGTGAAAATGAGTGCAGCCGCAGGAGGGGGCGTGGTTTCCTTTTGGGTTGCTGACTCCAGCATCGACCGCAATTCGATCGAAGCAGAAACTTGGTCGCGGATATGAAACTGCACCGTGCGTCCTTTGCGAATGTAGTCGCCAATGGTGATGGTTTTAGTTTCTTCGTCGATGGCGATCACGTTCCGAATTAAGAAGTCGCCGTATTGGAATTTGTCTTTCAATTCGGTCATCGCGATACCCAAGTGTAAACCCCGTTCGACGCGCGCTTGGTCTTGGGTTGGCAGCGTGGCGTAGATTTTCTTAATGGCTTCCAAGGCCGGTTGTCCGCCGAGCGTCCCGATGACGTTTCGTTGTGCATCGGTCACGATGAAACTTTCGCCGATCGGTCGGCAGCCCTGCGATACGACCGTCGACACCGGCACGCCCGAAATCCTCACCGCGACGGCGCCTCGGTCATAGACGTTTCCGTCGAGCATCAAACGTGCGTATGAGGGCTTGAAACCGGCATCAGAAACGCCGCCGAAGATTTCAACGCCGGGGTGGTGGGAGTTAACATGCTCCAGCAATCCATCGGCAGGAAAACTGTAGGCTTCGGTAAGCATCAGTAGGACCGAATCATCTTCCCAGCCGTCTTGAGGCAGCCCTGAGAAGTTGGCTTGTCCTTGCTCGGATTGCAGCTCGAGAAACATCGGCGTCACCTCCGCTGCGGGCCAGCACGCCGACCAGAGGCTGATGCCCTGCGTATTTTCAAGCTCTTGGTTTCCGGCGACCAAGGACTGGCATGTGACTCCCAGCACGGTTCTGCCGTTGGTTAGTTCACCGATACGCATCATCGCGTGCTGAAAGTCTTCGGGCTGATATCCGGCGACGAACGCGATAACTAAATCAGGCACAAGATCAGGAGCCGTTTGTGCATATCGTTGGTTGACCAGCATGCAGCACTGCGTCACGGCTTGACTGACGTCGGGCGATTGGCAGACTGCGGCAGCGTAATTGTTTTTGTCCATAAGAAGATCCGATGGCGAGTCCGTTGCTGTTCGCACCGCCCTTTGAATATAGGGCCGCAGTTTTATAAGAGAAATTAATAAGGGAAATTGATCAGGAAAATTGAGACTACTTTAAGACCGCTGGCAAATTGATACAATTGATGACTGAATTTTTCAGCGGATAACAAAACGACCAAGATAGCGGGATTCATTAATGAACGACATGCCTAACGATATGAACGTAGACCACGCGAAACCTAAAAATAAGTTGCTGATCTTCGGGGGCATTGGATGTCTTCTGGTTCTATTGCTTTGCGTCGGCGGGGTTGGCGTGGCGTTTTACTATGGAAACGGTATGGCCCAGGACATCGCGCAAGAGATGGCGGGAGTCGAAGCCGATTTGATGAACTCCGACGAACTCATGGAGGCGATCGGTAGCCCTATACAAGTAGAACCTGGCATGCCGAAGACTACTCAATCTGATGGTGAAGCCTTTATGACGTATACCGGAACTGTCTCAGGTCCCGACGGCAGCGGCACGTACGAGGCCAAGTTCACTGTCCAAGGACTCGATGGCATCGAACTTAAATCGCTGACCGTCGATGCAAACGGCAAACTGATCGATTTGTCCGATGAGGACGAAATTGATCTTGGAATCGAATTGGGTGAATAGGCTTTCGCCGCGCTGATCATTTCGATCCGATGCTTGGATCACTTAAGACTTTCTTAAGTGATTAACTTTCGATATTTAAACTTTCTCATAACAACTTAATTCTCAGGAAAACATTGATGGCTGATATTACTCTCAAAGGCAACGCGTGCGAAACTTGTGGAGACCTTCCCGCTGTTGGTTCTGCGGCACCAGGATTTACATTGGTCGGCGGCGATCTCAGTGAAGTCACCTTGGAGTCGATGAAAGGCAAGCAGGTCGTTCTGAACATTGTGCCCAGTTTTGATACCGGCACCTGTGCCGCCAGCGTGAAGACGTTTAACTCAAAGGTTGGCGACATGGGCGGTGCCGTCGTCGTCAATATTTCGAAGGATTTGCCCTTCGCACAAGGGCGTTTCTGCACCGCCGAAGGTGTCGAGCACGTCACCAGTTTGTCAGCGTTTCGCTGTTCAAAATTCGCCAATGATTACGGTGTGGGAATCGAAGACGGTCCTCTCAAAGGACTGTTAGCACGGGCCGTGGTGGTAATCGACGCCGAGGGCAAGGTAGCTTATGCCGAACTGGTTCCTGAGATCGTGGACGAACCGAACTACGACGCTGCGATTGCGGCGCTGTCTTAATTTGTCTTAGTTTGTCGTAGTTGTGGTCTGTCACAGGCTGACGTGGTCTCAGTGAGTAAGTACGATAGGCAACAACTGCTCGGGAAAAACTCACTTGCTAGCTTGATGGCGCGTCGGGTTTGTATTTTGGGCCTTCGGCTTGAAAGGGTATATTTTCAGCCACCCATCGTTTGTGATTGCTTGTGATCGCGAAGGCGAGTCCGTCCTTTTAATTGGCGTTAATTGGCGGATTCTTATGTTCGGCTGATTGGATAGGACCGTATTGCAGACCTGCAATCTGAATGTAAATAGAGAAACGCTGGCCAGGCACTTTGCCCAACCAGCGTTTTTCTGTTCGAGGATTTGTAGGTGCTTCGTTTCTTTCGAAGGAAGCAAGCTGATTCTTTAAGACGGCTACTTCGATTTCTTGCGAAGGACGACAACCGTTTGACGCACATGGTGACGCGGCATGATGGCTTGGATGTCGAAGAACCGTCCCCATACGTTTCTCAGATAACTGTCTGAATGGAACACTTGAGCGCGATAAGGTCCGGATTGAGTGAAGCGATAGATCTTCCGCCCCGGAGGCATCGGTTTTGCCAATTGTGATTTAAATTCAGGGTCAATTTTTACGATCGACTGAATCAAGCGATTCTTTTCGTTGTCGCGTTCTTTGTTCAGCGCTTCCCACGTCGCTTCATTGTGAACCGTTAAATAACACATTCCGTCGTCGCTCATGATGCGGCTTAATTCTGCCAACCAATGGGTCTCGAAGGTGTCGATGTGCGTGAAAACCGAGAACGCAGTGATGATGTCGACAGATGAATCGGCGATCGGCAACGTCGGGATACAATGATTGAAAACGGGTTTCACGCTCATGGGAAGATGCTCGTACAACCAGCGGACATGGCGCTGATTGATGTCGGTTCCCCAAATTTCCGGTATGTCCGAATGGGCCGCGAAGTGCCGAACGACTCGTCCGGTGGCACAACCAAAATCCATCATGCTTTTGGGCCGGATACCGTTTTGCTTGGCGATCTTCATGATCTTTAGGTAGTCTTCGAGACCGCTGAGCCAATATGCTTCATCAAATCCAGCACTGTAGCCCTCGCGGTCTTCGGGCGTTGGGATTGGCCAAGTGTCTTTGTTGACGAATTCGGAAATCGCTCGACCGTCGAGCAACGGTTTGATGGCGTTCATCCGCGCGGTTTCTTCGAAGGCTTCCACCGGTCGACTGGCGGGTGACGCAAGACTTGTGAACGGCGTTTCGTCCAGCGTGTTACGGCTGATGTCATCTTCCCACGATTCAGGACGCGGAATGGTCGCTTTTGCTAGGTTGTGGGTGGCGTTAGTGAACCCAGCGGCACCTTGTCCCCCACGGACAGGGCGTGGAGCTTTTGGTGATTCCGCTTCGGTAGAATTAGTTTCGGTGGATTTGACTTTCGTCGATTGATCCGGTTGTTGCGGCACCGTTGGTTTAGTCGTAAGTTTTTGCGCTGCGGCAATCTCTGGTTTGGCGTCTTCTTTTTGGCGGATCGGATCAGTGGGCACTGTGGGTTTAGTTTCCAACGCGGGCTGGGATGCTTGAGATGCCTTGGATGATTTAGAAGCCGAATCTGATGAATTAGTATCAGCAGTAGCGCCGGCGTTGGCTAAAACCGGAGCCGTCCTTTTACCGCGCGTGAATACGGTCGAGGGAGGAACGCGGCGGCCTTCGGTGGCTGGTTGGGTTTGCTTCGTTTGGTCGACATCGGATGCAGAGGTCATGGGTATACTTCGTATTGATTTAACTGCTTCAACAACAATGCAATATATTAAACCGAAGTCCAACATGCCAGCAATATCAGTATTACTTGCATCTTTGGGAGCTAATCTGGACAGCTGGAAGCCATGATGCTCATTTCGGGCATGGAGAACGTGCAGACTTGTCCGCCGCTACGGTTTGCCCAGCCTAATGGCACTTACGTAAGGCAGGTATTGTATGAAAGTTTAACGACAAGCCGGCAGGCGACCGTGTTTGGCGGTGCAAAACGCCGTCGCCTGCCGGCTAATCGTTAAACGGACCAAGAATAGTACCGTTAAAAAAACGTTCTTCGAACCACATAAATCTAAAGTAGTCACGAAATAACTTCCGCATTTTGCGAGCTGCAACTTTTTATCGCTGAATTGACTTATGGAGTGTAGTGGGATTCGCCAGAATTCCTTTTTTTAGGAATTCTGGCGAATTTCACTACTCCAAATCGGGAACTTAATTTGTGACTGATCCTAATTGGACAGCGCCACTTTCGTGAGCGGCAAATCGCTAGCCGCCGGTCAAATGTGGCGCTGTCCAACTAAGTGCCATTGGCCGCCAGCCTCCGGGTTGGTGAAAAACGATACGGCTTGCGTCATGGCGTTAAGACGAAACGAACTTTGCAGTAATCCTGGAACGAGCCCGACCGAAGACTTCTAACTAACACCCCGCATATTTCACGAAAAACGGCAGGTCGAAATTTGACCTGCCGTGATTGATTCTCAAATTGAGCCGCGTTGTAGTGCCTTGCGTCGTTTAGTTAGCACCTGCTCCACCGGCAGTGTTCGCGTCCCCAAGAGCATTGAAGTTTTCAACGTCCACAAGGTCGGTAAAGTTCGGCGTCAAACTGACGATCACGTAAAGACGATCTGAGGTTGTCGCGTGTTGAACTTGTAGGTTGGTCGAGATATCAAAGAATTCGACTTCAGGACGGTAACCGACGACACCACCACGGAACAAATTAGAATTGCCTTGGTTGAGGATGGGTCCACCTTCCTCGCCGCCAACCAATCCACCATAGTATTCGCTGGCCGCGGTCGAGCTTGACCCCTGAGCCAATTGCTGGGCCAGAACCTGTTGACCGACGATCATCTGTTTGTCGACCAACGTTTTGAGTGTGTGTTCTTCGAGCGAATCCTCACGTCGTCCATCAGCCAAGGTGAAATTGACGATCGTCCCTTTGCCGCTGATAGTGACAGGACGCGCCTCACGGGTTTCGGCTTCGGAATTAACGTGATGACGAATGTCAACGTTGACTTTGCCAGAAGTGACTTCGCCGGTGATACGTTTAATCACCAATTGATAATCTCCCGAGAAACCTTTTGGCAAAACGTACTTTTCGGTGATCTTGCCAGACTGATTGCTTCCTTTGGATGCGTTGTCACCGAAGTGAACTCCGCCAGCGGTTGTGCGAGTGATCAACCGCGAACAGATCGTGCCACCCGGTTCCTGCATGTACAGGTCAAGATCAGCGTCACCGGTGTAGCTGATTTCCACCACGCAATCACGCTGCTTGGCTTGCGCGATCGCTGCGGCGTATTGGTTGGCGGTTTCCAGATCCGAAGCTTTCAAATCGGCCAATAACGCCGTCGAAATGTTCTGTGCCCGGTACGCCAGTTGCTGATTATCGGGCCACTCTTGTGACAGGATACCCACGGTCAGCCATTGAAGGGCTTCTTTGTTGCCGGTTTCTTTGGCGATGTCCAGTCCCAGCAAATAAGGCTGTGTGGATGTCGGTTCGAGCGTTGCGATGTCACGCAGAATCTCTAAACCGCGTTTCTCCATGCCCGACTTCAACATGTATTTGGCGACGTCCAACGCATCGGCGGGACTGGTTGCGAAATCCATCGCAGACATAAATACGCGTTCGATTTCTGATTGTGGTTTGCCAGAGAGTTTCATCGCGTACCCGAGTGCTTCGAACATCCAAGGTTCGACGCGATTATTCTGCAACGCACCGTATATTAGACCAACAATTTCATCGAAGCGTTTGGCTTGAACGTAGCTTCGTACTGTTTCGCGGACGTCTTCGGGAGAAGGGTGTACACGGGAGAAGTAATCGGTCCAGGCTTCAACGGGGGCTCGATCAGAGCTCAATTGGATAACCGATGGCTTCTTCACAGATGCCGAAACGTTTTTGGCTTGGACCTTTGAGGTCGTGCTGACGGCACCGTCTTGGATGCAGAAAGCACCACCGCCGCCGCCTCGACCACCACCGCCTCCACCCATTCCGCCACCACCGCCGCCACCGCCCATTCCACCGCCACCCATTCCACCGCCCATTCCACCGCCCATGCTGGCAAAGGGGTTGAATCGGGGCGCGACCAAGTCACCAACGTTGTACACGTCGGTCACAAGGTTTTCGGGATCGCTAACGTTGGACAGTGAGATGATCTTCAACACTTCGTCGCGGACGATGTAGGTCGCGTTATAGTCTTGCAACATTAATCGCAAAGCGTTTTTCAAACGAATGCCTCGGTATCGTACGGTGACCAGTTCTTCTTCGGTCAAAGCATCGTCAATCGCTGATTGATCGAGTTTGATGTTGATGCCATATTTGTCTTCGAGATCACGTTTGACGTCGATGAACGGAACTTCAACGTATTCCAGATTTGTTGGCAGTTCCAACGCATCAAGGATCGCTTCGTCACGTGCGCTTCCGGTCAAACGAGCATTCGAAAATTTCTTTCGCGCGTTCTTTCGTTCCAGCCAAACTTCGGCATCGGGAAAGGTAACCAACCGATCGTCCAAGAATGAAATTGCGGCGCGGTCAGTATCGTGAACCATTTGCAAGAAGGACATTTCCTTCATCCGCATGTGGCGTAACGAACGTTCGTAATTGATACGGGAACGAGCTGAAACGTGAGCCGCTACCGTCTCTGGAGCGTCGGGTCGTAGTTCGTAGGCTGTCTCAGCGACGCCCGCCGCAGAAACGTAATTCTTCTCCCTCATCAACGAGTTGAACTGGTTAATCAATCGCGCGAATTTTTCCTCTTCGCGTTGATAGGCGTCTGCGGTTCGCAGGATCGAAGTCGCGACCGCTTTGTTCTTTGCACTTTCAGCTTCCTGAGCTTCGAAGCCCAGTTTCTGTTGGCGAGCATTATTGAGGGCTGATTCCAACGAGTATCGCAGATCAGTCAAAGCGCTTTCACTCAGCTCCGAGGTTTGATCGACAACTTCGATCATGTTTTTAAGTCGGTTGATCGCTTCTTCTGGATTCGAACGCAACTCGCCAACGGCACGAGAGATTTCGTACTGCACTTGTTTGCGGATTTTTTGTTCGACAATTTTCTGCCGGTCCTTTTCTCTATCGATGATATTCTTACCACCTTGTTTCGCTTGGGCAAGAATTCGATCAATGTCGCTTTCTTTGACTTCGACAGGGTTTCCCATTTGAAGTGGAGCGTTAATGTCGTCGCTGACAACAGGAGTGTCGTTGAAGGGCAGCGGTTGATCCTCGACCGTTTCCAGCGGTTTTGCGTCAACGGTTTCAGGAACGTCGGCAACAGGTTCTGGTGTGGAACCGAAGATGTCACCGTCTTCTTCCTGCGCCGGAGCAGGTGCGGCTTCGGCCATCGGAGCTTCGGCTTCTGGTGCGCTACCGAAGGGATCATCTGATGGTTCAGGGGCTTCGGCGGAATTACCAAAGGGACTGGCAGACGACGTGTCGTCGGTATCGGAATCACCGAATGGATTATCTTGGGCACGAAAACGCGCCGCCATCGCGACCTGTTGGCCTCGACTGCCTTCAGGGTTACGTTCCAGTGCTGCGTTGGCAAAGGTCACCGCAGCTTTTGCGTCGTTCATCGCGAGGGCTCGAACACCCAGATTTGCCATCGAGTCGGCGGTATGATCCAGCACACGAGCATATTGACGGACTCCGTCAGAACCCACTGTTGGTAAACGAATGCCAGCGTTCTTTGACGCAACGCTGATCAGGCTTGGTAAGAACGCGAAGTCGATGTTCGAATCTTCAGGAGTAATTTCCCGCACAATCGATTCGTTCTTACCATTGACCTTGCCGCTGAGTTGCAGAGTGATCGGTTCACGCGAAGTGACCTTTCCAAACACAACGCTGTCTCGGTCGCTTCGAATCGGAGGACATACTTGTGGGTAGATCGACGCGATGTTCGCTGGCAACGCCGCCGAAGACGGCCAGAAAACTGATTCGTGAACGGTGGAAGCCAATCCACGCGCCGCATTATCCAGCGACGACGGTTGATCGACGTCGACAATGATATTGCCACCGGAATGATTAGCGATCGCGGCCAGCAATTCGATGTTACGGTCAGGACCGATAGCGAAACTGGAAAAAGGGATTTCGTTTTTGACTAATTTACGAGTCGCTTTTGAGAGTGATTTGTCAGTGACCAAACCTGCGCGACTAACACCGTCACCGATGTAGACAACGTTCCGGTTGCGATTCTCAGCAACTTGGAAACCGTCAGCGGCTGTCTTGAGCATCTTGATCACGTCAGTTGAACCCAACGCGACGCGCTCTTTCAAATTGTCGACCGAAGATTGAACTTCTGATGAATCGGGTGATGTGAAATCTTGATTCAATGCGATGGGATCGAGATCGACAGCGAACACTTTGACGCGGTCAGAAGCGTTGAGGCTGCTTAAGAAGGTTTGAAGAACTGCGATCGAATCCTGTTTGTAAACGCCGGTCTGGCTGGCGGAGGTGTCTACGAAGACGATGATGTCCGATGGACGCTGGACGTCAGCCTCGATGGAACCAAGGCTGAGCGAAAAACAGGTTTCGCCTTCCGCATTGTCATAGGTCGCCATTCGTGGAGACATTTCATTTTGCGAGCTGTTGAGCTGTGCAAAGGCTGTGGAGTGCAGGCCAAACGTTAACAAGGCCAGCAAACCCAAACGAACAACACGAAGCGCGACTCTTCTTGAGCGGCATGTGGTCATATCAAACTCCGACACAATCATTATTGGGGATGTTAATCCAAGGGGGTTTTGGTCCCCCGTTTATTTTATTTTCACGCCCACTGCGGGCACTTAAGTAGTGTATTTTGCGCGCTGAACATTCGCCACACAAATTACCCTTTTTTGCTGCGTTGCCCAAACTTTGCGTCCCGCAAAGCCCTTAATTTCAGATCTTTCGCAATCTTGTCGTCTGACAGCGGTCAGAAGGTGAGATTGCGATGGATAAAAGCAGGGGCAGCAGTGCGTTGATACACTAAAAGCAACGTCTGTGCCAAGACTGTCTTAATTGCTGGCAAACGCCGATAGCGGCTGGATTTCGCTGTTTCGCCGAAGGATTGGGCGATTTTTCTGCGATTTGGTCCTCGTCGTGGCTGAGATCGCGGAAAAAAAATGTACGTTTCTGAAGCGCTTCATAATGAAGGGCTGTACGATTTCGCCGCAGCGCGAATTCGCCTATTCCGACGCGAAAGAAGCGTTTTTTGCACGCAACGCAGCTTGCGCGTCGTGAAAGGCAACAATGTTAGAACACCTAAAGGGATCCTATTTGGTCGAGACATCGACCGGCCAGCGGGGCACCGATACCGGGAAAGGACTCACTCAGGATCAGTCACAAATTAAGTTCCCGATTTGGAGAGAGTGGGATTCGCCAGAATTCCTTGGTTAAAAAGGAATTCTGGCGAATCCCACGACACTCCATAAGTCAATACAGCGATAAAAAGTTGCAGCACGCAAAATGCGGAAGTTATTTCGTGACTCGTCCTCACTCACCCACTCACTCGCTCGCGCGACGAGTTTGTATTGGTTGAAGAAACTGCTGCGAGGCGGCTCGGCACAAGGAGATGGCAGATTCCCAGCGATCGGCGACTTGAGCTGCCAATTTTTGAAGTTCAATTGAGACTTCTGCTGCTTGCTGGGTAGGAACGATCGTGTTCACTGCTTGCTGATCATTTCTCAAGCACGACGGCGTGGGTTTGATCGGCATCGCGAAAACTACATTCCAACGATCACAGTCTGCGTAATAATTCCAATAATCATCGTGCCCCGTTTCAAGCGATTGCCTGGGATCAATGGAGCTAGGGTTCACTATGAGAGGTCGAGGTTGAGGGATAACTGCCAAAGTGAACTGTTCGAACTGATCACGAAGCTGGCCATACCGGCTGGATATTTGACCAGAAATACCAACAGCAGATTCCCACACCCAATTCGCATCCTCGACGACGTTAGATGTTTCAGCGGTCTGAGGTTTAGCCGCTATCGCATTAGGCTCGGTCTTTCTATCGGATCTGGCCGAAAGGATTTTGGCCGGGCGGACGTCTACAATTGGCATCTGCCAGTTACGGATCGGTTTGATGGGGGCGGCACGAAAGCGAAAGTTGTCGTGATACGCATCGGAGCAAAGGATCCGATCAGAAACGCCTTGGTCGGCTAATTCGATCCAGTCATGAAGTAGCGTTTGAAGTTGCGCGCCTACTAAACGTTCGCGCAAAGGATTTGAAGAGTGATCGCCGAACGCCTGTGCGGCAGAAGATTGAACGCATGTCGTTATTGAAACGAGGACGCATACGATACCGATCCAAGATCGAATCATAACGGGCTCCAGAATATAGTTATCGCGTCCATGCGAGTGATTAAATAGTACCACCGGATTGTCCAAGCAATTTCGAGTAACTTCGATCAAATTCAACGGCGTTGTTAATTCATCGGGATTGCGGCATGTTGACCTTCTGTGGAAGGAGTGCGGATTAGCCAATTGGTGTAGGCTCGGTGCGCTTTGTGCGCGTTTTCTGGATTTTAACGCTGGTCGATATGCATTGGTTGGATAATCGGCGTCGCGGGATAACCGATGAACTGTTTTGAAATTTGGCCGTAAATCAATACAATCAATGCGACCACGGTTGCGATTCACTCAAACACAAAGATATGAAAACCCATGAAATCTCAGCTCTTCCTTTGCTTTTGTGCAGCGACGGTCGGTGCCGCAGTCGCCTTCGCCACGCTCGGACAATGGTTTGATTCGCCCGCGCTGGCGGTTCAACGCCCCTTTGGCAATCGAGCGGAAAGCGTTAATCGCGCCGCGGCGACGATTGTTGAAATTCGCAAATCGAACCAACCCAATCGCGTCTTCAGTTCAGAAGAGCAGACCAATATCGGTGTCTACGAGCAAACCAAGCGCAGCGTCGTCAACATTGACACCAGCACCGTCGTAAATTTGCGATGGCTTGGTCGCAGTGAAGAGAAAACGGGTTCGGGGTCCGGTTGGGTGTTGGACAAGACCGGCCACATCGTGACTAACTATCACGTCGTGGCGGGGTCGGACATCGTCACCGTTACCTTCGACGAAGGGGAAGCGGTACCTGCGGAAGTTATCGGCATCAATCCTCAAAACGACATTGCGGTGCTGAAGGTCAACGTCGATGCGCAGCGTCTGTTTCCAGTGACCATCGGCGATTCGAAGTCGCTGCGTGTAGGGCAGAAAATTTTCGCCATCGGCAACCCGTTTGGTTTGGAACGTACCATGACGATCGGGATCGTGTCGAGTCTGGACCGATCGCTGAAATCAAAAAGCGGTCAACAGATGCGAAACATTGTGCAGATCGACGCGGCGCTGAATCAAGGTAACTCCGGAGGCCCGCTGCTGGACAGTCAAGGCGATTTGGTGGGGATGAACACAGCGATCGCAACGTTGACTGGCGAAAATACGGGCGTTGGTTTCGCAATTCCCGCTCGCACGATTCTGCGTGTCGTGCCGCAGTTGATTGAGTATGGGCGTTTCCGAAGTGCTTGGTTGGGCGTGGATTATTTCTGGAAGTCAGACCAAGGCATTGGCATCGCGAAAGTCACCCCCGGTGGTCCTGCCGACAAGGCGGGCTTGCAAGGGCTGGAGGCAGATCGACAGGTCGTCCGATTCGGTAACGGCCAGACGGCGATCGTTCCCAAATGGATCAAGGAATCAGCAGACATTATCCTGCGAGTCGATCAAACGGAGATCGAGTCCTTGGACGATTTCCAAGCCATTGTGGAAAGCAAAGATCCAGGTGATTCAATCGATTTGGTGGTTCTGCGCGGTGGTAAGACGCGGCCTTTGACCATAACATTAGGCGAAGAACGTTAGGGAGATTGCGGCTGCGTGGAAGACTTGCGCGTCTCAATCTTTCAAACAAATTAACGTCGGTTTCCGGCTGAGAAGCAACCTTCCGGTGATTTGCGCTTCGTCAATATTTTTCCAGAAACTGATATGGCTAATTTTTGTGTGATCATCGCGGCGGCGGGCAAAAGCAGTCGCTTTAAAGACCTGCACTTTAAGAAACCGTTCGCGATCCTCAACGGAAAAGCTGTTTGGCTATATTCGGCTGAATTGTTTCTCAAACGCAGCGACGTCAAACAAGTCATCGTTGTGTTGGCCAAAGAAGATCGGCGGGAATTCGCTGAAAAATTTGGAGCCAATATCGCCATTCACGGCATCGACATTGCGGCAGGTGGTTCAGAACGTTCGGATTCGGTGCAGAACGCATTAATGACGGTGCGAGACGACATTGATTACGTCGTGATACATGATGCCGCGCGACCGTGCATCGACGAAGCGCTGGTGACAGGCGTGTTTGAGGCTGCGAAGCAAAGCGGTGCTGCGATTCCGACGATTCCCGTTTTCAGTACGCTGAAAAAATCAATGGACGGCAAAACGGTTGATGAAACGGTGGATCGTTCCCATCTGTATTTAGCACAGACGCCACAGGTGTTCGCCAAGGACATGTTGATCGACATGTACGCACGTCGCGGCGATTTGCAACCGACCGATGAAGCACAACTGGCAGAATCCTTGGGGCACAAGGTCGCGATGGTCGAAGGTTCACCCTTGAACATCAAGATCACCAAACGCGGTGACTTAGACCTTGCCAGAGCCTTCATGGCGGCACTGCCCAAACCAAAGTTTGACGCGCCGCTGCATCCGTTTAAGAACGGCGATGATCTTTGGCGGTGAGCAGCAAGTTAAAAACGTGCCCCACGTAGAGCAGGTTTTCACCTGCTGCGAGCACGCTGCTTCTAACGATTTCGGTCGTGATAAGAAAAGGTATCGCAGCGCGCTGACGATCGTCGTCTAACCGGCGGCTAGCGCCTTGCCGCTGAGTTTAGTTATCCAAAGTTATTAACCCAAGCTGATCAGCCCATGTTCATCTAAGACAGTTTACGCTTCTGGGCAAACGAGTACCTTTAAATAAGGCTGTTCGGCTTGCTTCAACTTCGCAAACCAATCGGCCGCGTCATCGATGTTGACTTGAGCTGTAATCAACGGCTTCACTTGGATGTGCCCCTCGACGATTGCGGTAAGCGCTTCGGGGTATTCGCCGTTGATGGCGCAGCTGCCGTACAACGTCAATTCGCGTGTAACGACTTTCTGCAGCGGCATCGTCACCTCGGGCGAAAGATTGCCAACCAATGTAACACAGGCTCCCTTACGCACACAATCGACGGCTATGTTCACCGTCACGCTGGCGCCAACCACTTCGAACGCGTGGTCGGCTCCGCCGTCAGTTAGTTCGACGGCCGATTTAACTGCATCGGGCTGTTTAGAGTTGTACGCCGCGGTCGCGCCAAGCTGTTGGGCTAATTCTAAGCGGCTGTTGTCTAGGTCGAACGCGATGATCTGCGAACAGCCTCGCCACTTCAGCGCTTGGATCACCAGCAGACCAATCAAACCTGAACCGATGACAACCGCAGTATCACCTTGTTTCACTTCCGAACGATTCACCGCATGAACGGCCACGCCAACAGGTTCCGCAAATGCCGCTTCTTCAAACGTGAGGCCCTCTGGTAATCGGTGACAGATGTGAGCAGGGCACGCGACGTGTTCAGAGAACGCTCCGTCGCGATGAAATTCACCGCACGACACACCCATGACTTGACGATTATCACAAAGATTGACTCGGCCTTGTTTGCAGTAGGCGCAGTCGTTACAGAACACCGTCGAATCAAACGTGACGCGATCCCCGACGGCGAGTTTTTCGACGTTGGATCCTATCTGCTGGATGATGCCGCTGGCTTCGTGGCCCATGACGACCGGTGGAATGCGGCGTCCGCTGCTGCCGTCCATACCGTGTATGTCGCTACCACAGATGCCACAGGCTTTTACTCTGATCAGCACCTCTGACGCAGATATTTCTGGCAGTGCTTTGTCGACGACGTTGAAAGTCGAAGGTCCAACAAGTTCAAGAGCTTTCATCAGGTGTGTCTTTTGGTAGAAAGAGGTAAGATGGATTTGCGAGTAATGGCTGCATTATTTAATCACCCCCGTCGTTAATCGCGCCCGTCGCTATTTTAAGCAAATGCCAGAAGACTTGCAGTCCCATCGACAGGCTAGTTTTCGATGTTCCGATGGTGCGATCGGTGAAGGTGATGGGTATTTCCAACATCTTAACGTCTCTGCGGTGAAGTCTCCACAGAATTTCTTCGAGATAAGCGTAGCCTTGAGCCTGAATGCTTTCGATCTCGATTTCTTGAAGGGCCGCTCGACGATAAACGCGAAATGCTCCGCTATTGTCGCGCGTCGGTAGACGGAGGAAGAATCGGGCGAAACCGTTCACCAGGCGTGATGATAGGTGTCGCAATAGCGGCCAACCCTCAATCGCGCCGCCGGCGATGTAGCGACTGCCGATCGCGACTCCGATGTCATGGTTGGTATCGGCCCGCATCACGTCGACCATCGCTGAGAGGCTCTCGGGAGCGTGGCTGAAGTCGGCGTCCATTGTAGCAATTAGATCGTAGCCCTGCTCAAGAGCGAAGCGAAACCCCTCGATCGTTGCCGATCCCAATCCAAGCTTCCCCGATCGGTGGATGCATTGGAACGTTGAGTCCTGTGCCGCGCGTTGCCTGCACCAAGCTCCCGTTCCGTCGGGCGAGTTATCGTCAATCACCAAAATTTGTATCTGGGGAATGAGCCGCTGAAGCTGATCGACAAGATCCGGTAGGTTCCCCTTCTCGTTATAGGTCGCAATGATTGTGATAAGGCGACCATCTGGCGATTGCGGTGAGTCTGACAAGTGCGGAGTTCTTACCGGTTAATAAAGGGGAATCGGAGATAGGTTTTGTCGGCCCTGACCGGAGTAACGTATCGGCAGGTGGCTGTTAAACGAGCGCGAATGATTGGCAAGCGCGGGCGGAAGTTGCTTATTCAGCGTAACAAAAGTTTAAATCACTGGTAAGAACGCTAAGCGTCAATCACACTCTAATACGCTTTTCTGCGCACAAGTTATTCTGCTTGTAGACGACGTAAGATACTTTTAATTTCGACAACACGAGAATTCGATTCAGTAAAGCACCATGATTCATAACCTTAATTGCCGCCGCAACGTGGCTGATTTCATAGCTCGTTTATCCCTTTGCATCGCCGTCTGGGTGATCGTGGTTGGGCAAAATGCGTCGACCGCATCGGCGCAGTCGACCGTCGGTCTCCAAAACGCAGTCTACCGTATGAACGCGTGGCTCTCCGGCAGTGATTACTCAGAGGGCTGGCGTAAATATCTCCACTTGAACCTTCTGGACGCCCAAGCGGCGCTCGGCGATCAAGCGGACTTGGCGACGCTGCAAAAGATTCACCGACGGTTTGAAAGTAACGTCGATGGGTTGGACGCCGTTGAGTTCCAAGATGTTAAGACTGGTATCGCGCAGCAGATTCGATTGTTGAGCAACACCGCTGCGGCAGATTTAAATTATCTGGCAGAGCAGGCACCTACGCTGTTTCGACCGATAACGATCGCTGATCTGCAACAGGCACGTGATGAGGCCGTCTATGAACTGGGCCTGCTGAAGAAATACTACCGCAAAACTTTGAGCAGCCGTGTGAGGGCGAACCTGTTTTATGATCTCCAACTAAAAGAGCAGATTGCTGAATTGAGTTCGTTGGAGTTTGAGTTACCTCCGGCGATATCAGTTGGAAAAACGACGTCGCAAATTCGCGACGAACGGGAAATATTGAAGGAGGTTCAACAAGAGATCGACGCGATGCCTGTCCGTGGTCAAGAGGATGAAGATGCTGGCCAGAAGCCTGGCCCCGATGGTCCATTGCTGCTGCCGCCGGAACCGGATAACAGCGGTTTTTCGCTTAAAGAGCTGCAGGAAAAAAAGCAGCGGATCAATAAGCGGATCGACGAATTGAAAGAACTGCGTTTGGATTTAGCTGAAAAGGACCGCGGCCGCGTCGAGGCTCGCCGGAATGTTCTGCGTCAGTTGGCGAAGTTCAATACGCGTTACGAAGACGTCGCTCAAAAGCGCTTCGATCCCTACTTTCTTTCGACTGCTTTGGTCGCAGAACGATTTAACTTTTTATATTTCTACGCCACCGATGATAACCTCCAAGAGGAGTATTTGAGCCGCGTCAACGCGTTGCAAGAGATTTTGATCTCTTCGAGCGATATGTCCGATCGGAAATCACATGCGGAGCTGGGGAAACTTATTCAATGGTTTGAGAGTGCGAATCAATTGCCAAATTTGGTTTCTGCGGTGCGCGGTCGTTTTTCGAATCCCAACGCACATTTTTCGGTCTCCTCTCGCATGATAAATCAGCTGGCCGGGCAAGACGTTTCTCAACGGCAGCGCATCAAGCAGTCGATCTTTGGCAGAATCATTCGCGGCGTTGCCAACGTCAACGGTAACGTTCAGGTTCAGTTGAATCCGGATCCCTACCAAGCGAACGTCACGATCCGTTTGATCGGTTCGATCACGTCACAGACGTACACGCGGGAGAGGAAATTTCGCATCGACGTGGCTGCCAGCGGTAGCTACAGCGGACGCCGAAACGTTTATGCGAACGTGGGTGGGTTCTACGCGGAGCTGGCGGAAGTGAATGCGTGTGTCTATTCAAGCTTTGGAGGAATCAATTCGAACATCGGGCTGATCCAAAGGCTGGCCGCGGAGAGTTTTGCCAAAGGGAAATCCAGAGCGGACAGCGAAACCTCACAACGAACTCGGGATCAGATTTTAGAGATGTTCAAAGACCAGACCGATGAAGCGTTGGCGGCGGGACACGAGCAATTTGATAAGCTTCAGGAGAAGATGATCGACAAGCAATCGTTAGTGCCGGCGGCGTATTGGAGAACCTACGGCGATCGTGTTGAGATTGTCGCGACCAAGCAAAATCAAGGCAGCTTGGCCGCTTCGTCGGCTGCGTTGAAATATAACGTAAATCGCGACGTTCAAGCAAAGGTTCATGAGACGATGCTGTCGAATTATCTTGATCCGATCTTTGCCGGCAAGACGTTTACTAACGAGGAGTTGGAGGCTGAGGCGATCAAGCGGCTTAATATTCAACCGCCGGCGCTTGATCCCAAGGAGGACAGTGCTTTGGATGCTAACGCGATTCCCGAAGAGCAGTTTAGTATTACGTTTTCACGCGTGAGGCCCATTCAGTTCGAGTTTGACGGCAATCGCATGGCGATTACTGTAACCGGTGTTCGGTTTGCCCAGGAGGGCAGGGCGATTCGTGCGGGGTTGCGGTTCCGAGTGCAGTTTAAGTTTGAGAACGTTAATGGGCAGTTGGAACTTCGGCGTGATGGGCCGGCTGAGATCGATTATTTGGATCCGGAAAAGAAGGATGCAAAATTGGTCGCCTTTCGTTCCCTGATTGAAAAGAAGCTCAACGAGGGGTTGAAGGACGATGAGGGTTTCCCGATACCTAAAAATTTGATCCCCGTGGATGAGCTGGATAACGCGGAACTGGCCGAGGATCTGTTGCTGTCGCAGTTGCGGTTCGAAGATGGTTGGGCTCATATCGGCTGGGAGTATGCTCCTCAGGGCTATCCGTTGTTGCCAGTGGACGTTCCGGCGATTGTGTATTCGCCGAGCGGTTCGGGGGTTGAGGCGAGCGGCGATTTGATGGAGGTTGATTCTTATGAGGGGAGTGTTCTTGAGGGGCAGATTTTGATCGGGCAATGAGATCTCTCGATCGTTTTTTGATTCGGCCTTAACGCATTTTTTGTTTGGACCGGTGTGTGGTTTGGGGTTCAATGGAGATGCCTCAGTAGCTGGGACAGCGACTGTACTATCGATAGTAACGCTGCTGTCCCAGCTGCGTGGGGCTGATGGTTTGCCGGGTGTTTACTTTTGAAGGTGAATCACGATCTCTCGATCGTTTTTTGATTCGGCCTTAACGCATTTTTTGTTTGGACCGGCGTGTGGTTTGGGATTCAATGGAGATGCCTCAGTAGCTGGGACAGCGACTGTACTATCGATAGTAACGCTGCTGTCCCAGCTGCTTGGGGCTGATGGTTTGCCAGGCGTTTACTTTTGAAGGTGAATCACGATCTCTCGATCGTTTTTTGATTCGGCCTTAACGCATTTTTTGTTTGGACCGGCGTGTGGTTTGGGATTCGATGGAGATGCCTCAGTAGCTGGGACAGCGACTGTACTATCGATAGTAACGCTGCTGTTTCAGCTGCTTGGGGCTGATGGTTACTTTTGAGGGTGAATCACGAGTTGGCGTTTAAATCAGCGCACGAAAAAAGCGGCCAGATCTAATGATGATCTGGCCGCCTTATGTTTTTCAGACTAAAAGTCTGTTATTAAGCAATCAAGCTTAGTTGCAGCCACATCCGCAGTCAGCAACAGGAGCTGCTGCACATCCGCAACCAGCAGACTTAGCTTTGCATCCGCAACCTGAGAACAAGCCACGAAGCTTAGCAGCCAAGGCACGAAGTGGGCCAGTTCCGCTTCCGCAACCAGCACCAGCAGCAGAACCGCCACAAGCACCAGCACCAGCACCAGCGAATCCACCGTTAGCGAATCCACCGTCAGCAAATCCGCCATCAGCGTATCCACCGAAACCGCCATCAACCATTCCGCCGTTGGCGTAAGATCCGTCGCCCAAGCCAGCTGAACCCATTGCGTTTCCGCAAGCGTCGTAGCTAACAGCAGGAGCAGCGTTTACAGTCACAGGAACTTGCTCAGTAATTGTGCGTGGAACGCAAACGTTTACTGTGTAAGGAACTTGTGAAGTAACAACTCGTGCACGACGCTCTGTTCGCATCTCAGTTACCTGACGAGTAGTCTGGTAAGGGATTTGACGAGTGCGTGTCTCTTGGCGAGTCTTAGTTACTGTGAACGGAACTTGACGTGACTTAGTTTCGCAAACCATACGTGTCGTGGTCTTTGGAATCTGACGCGTACGAGTCTCACAAACCATTTTGGTAGTTGTGTAAGGAATCTGACGTGTCTTAGTTTCGCAAACCATTCGTGTAGAGGTTACAGGAATCTGGCGAGTCTTAGTTTCGCAAACGATTCGTGTTGTGCAAACAGGAACTTGCTTAGATCGTGTTTCACGAACGTTACGAGTCACTGTGTAGTTCTCTACGCGTGACTTAGGCTCACAAACCATACGAGTCGTTGTGTAGTTCACAACTTTAGTGACAGGCTCACAAACGAACTTAGTTTCGCAGTAAGGAACAGTCTTCGTACGAGTTTCGCAACGAGTTCCAGTTACAGTGTAAGGAACTTGCTTGCAAACTTTTTTGCATGTGTAGCTAGTTACTGTGTAAGGAACTTTCTTGCAACGCTTCTCACAACGCATCTTCTTAACGCAAACTTGCTTGGTCTCACAAGAAGGAACCCAAACTTTTTTGCAGACGGTGCGATCAGGAGACTTACAAGTAACAGTCTGGCACTTAGGTGGGCAGATCATTGTGCATCCAGTTGCTGGATTCACAGAAGAACCGCCGCCAGTGCGAATCTGACGTGTGTAAGACTTGCCAGGAATAACTTCCTGCTGAGTAACGTAGCTTCCGCCGTTGACTGTAACGTTCTTAGTTTCTGTGTAAGGAACTTGAACAGTTTCAGATACGGTACGGTAACGAGTCTCTGTAACAGGTGTACGTACTGTGCTTGTGACAGTTCGCATACGAGTCTCTGAAGTCGGAACTTGAACAGTGTAATTAACTGTACGGCTCTTGTTCACAGTGACGGCTCGGCGAACGTAAGATGTTACGTTCTTTGAGTGTGTCTCTGTAACAGGACGCTTGACGGTGTAGTTAATTGTACGCTGACGAGTCTCAGTAACAGGCTTACATACTGTGTAGTTGACAGTCTTGTAAGAAGTCTCTTTAACTGGACGACGAACTGTGTAGTTCTGTGTCTTCATGACGGTTGTTGTAACGGGACGCTGAACTTGGTAGTTCTCTGTGCGTACGTGGTTAGTAACAACTGGCTTTTGAACAGTGTAGTTTTGTGCAACCATGACAGTCTGAGTAACCGGACGTTGAACTTGGTAGTTCTCTGTGCGGTAAGCAGTTTCTGTGTAAGGAACTGAAACTGTGTAGTTTTCAGTTCGCATTTTGGTTTCACAAACGTTTCGTGTTACTGGAACCTGAACGTTATCATAAACAGTGTTTGATACAGTTCGGTACTTTGTAACTTGCTGTTGTTCGTTGACAACACGCGAAACAGTCTTCATGACTGTGTAGCTGCATCCGCAACCGGAAGCAGGAGCAGCGGCTCCAACGGTGTCGTAGCTTGCGCCACCACAACATTGGCCCCAGCTGATGCTGGCCGACATAACAGCTGCTGCGAAAGCGGCTGAGGTCAGTAGGCTTTTAACCAATTTCATCGTAACTCTCCAAAAATCTGACGTTTCATAACATGGAGGCGGCATCTGGTCTGACGAAACCATTCGCCATGCCAACCATTCACAAAAAAATCCTTTCGTCCGTGACCACGGTCCCACAAACGACCGCAATTTCACCAGAGTGAGGGACGACCGGACAAAATTCGCCCGCCCGGCTTGGAATAGTCCTCCCGATGTTGTGAGAATCGGATGCTTAGGGGGTGTTGGTGAACTGAACAGTTCAGGTTGAATGAGAAAATGATAAATCGTAGGTAGGCTATACCGATTGTGCCGGTGGTGACTGCCGCGACACCAAAGAGGATCACGCAAAGGCTGAGATTGAACCTTTTCCGGTAGGGGAAAGTCTCCTTAAAAGGCTCCGACGATTGAGTAGAATTAACCGGAAATGCGCTATTGAACAGCTCAGCAGTCTATTAGTATCAGCAAACGCAGTGCGGCGCTACAATTGATCCTGGTTTTCGCACGGCAAGTTCTGGCCTGAATTATCAATGCTGGAAAACGGACTTAATGGATTGGCAAAATATTTACGTCTGAGATTCACTCCCAATCTGGTTTCCCGCCTACTAACGCAAGTCTCCGGAAACATGCAAAACCGCAGATAGCAAATCAACTCTTTTTAAATAAAAGCCGAGCCTTGAGCATCCTTTCCCACAACTCCGATGACGACGACAAAGAACCCGTCGTCCCTAAAGCGGTCATCTCGCGGCTGAGCCTGTATCTGCGTGAGCTTCAGCACCTGATCCGCGATGACCAGCAAACGATCAGCTCCAGCAAGCTTGGCCGGGTGCTGGGATTCACTGCGGCTCAGGTTCGAAAAGATTTTGCTTACTTTGGCCAATTTGGGTATCCGGGGATTGGCTACAAATGTGAGGAACTGATCAGCCAGATCAAGAAAATCCTGGGCACTGACCGAGTCTGGCCGGTGGTGCTGGTGGGATGCGGGAACATGGGGCAAGCCTTGTTAGGCTATCGAGGCTTTGAAAAGCAGGGTTTTCATGTCGTCGCGGCGGTTGATGTGGATCAAAAAGTCATCGGAAAACAGTTCCACGGACTCACCGTCGCTCACATTGACACACTCAGCACGATCGTCGCTGAGCAGAACGTCAGCGTTGCGATCTTGGCGGTGCCGGCCAAGGCGGCTCCTGAGGCGGCCCAGCTGATACTCAATTCAGGGATCAATGGAATCTTGAATTTTGCTCCCGTCACCTTAAACGTGCCCAAAAACGTGAGCACCGTCGAGGTCGACCTGGCGATGGAATTGGAGCAGTTAGCGTTTTCGGTCTATCAAAACCAAAATCAAGATCAGTGATCAGACGCCACGCGCTGAAACCACTCCGAACAGCAATTTGGGATGCGAGTGGTCTGACAAGCTTCAAACTGACGGTAGCCGGATTCGCCAGAGTTCGTTTTCTGATAAAGTCCGCTGAAGTCCGCTGAAGTCCGTTAAAGACCACTGAAGTCCGGTGACGTCGGCTACGGTCAAAAGTCAAATTTTTAATTCTGCCAAGGCCTCTTTGACAGGCGTCAGACGTGGGAATGAGTGGGATTGAGTGAGATTGAGCCGATTTTCTCTGATCTTTGTCGTGTCAGATCCGAAATCCGGCAAATCCTTGCAAAAATTATCAAACACCTATTTTGACCGACGCGGATATTTGTTAAAAACTCCCTCAGAAGATTATTGCCTGATAGTGTAATGGTAGCACTCCGGTTTTTGGTACCGTCAGTCTAGGTTCGAATCCTAGTCGGGCAATTTCTTCTTCTCTTTGAAAGCACGTCTTTGCCTCCACCTTGCTTTCTCTTCTTTTGTATTTCCCCCCCAAGCTCACTGATTCACTGATAGCCCGCCAGTTTACGCAGACGATTCCAGTGGAACTTTTGCCGTACGACTTAGCTCTAAATGATGAGATCGAGCAAATCGTCTCATCCCTTTGAGCTTAAAACCGTAAGCTAATGATCTAACCGGCGAATTGTCTTCCTTGCAGATTTTGTTTCTTCTGAAACGTCGATCTGCTATGGGCCTCGAACAATTGGCTTGTTCAGCCACCTTTGGCAAATACCTGCTTGTTGATCCAAAACGTTGCTCTCCTAAAGAATGATTTTAGGAGTAACCTGTTGCCGAAAACGGAGATCTGATGTCTAGAAAAATAATTATCGCTGCGTGTGCAACGATCGCGTTGACCGCATGGACGGCGAACGTTTTCGCTCAAATTTACATCACACCTCCGCTTCACACGCTTCCGGCTGATCAACCGCCCGTGCAACAACTACCCGTTCAACAGCTGCCGACGCAGATTCAGCCGGCGCAGATTCAGCAGACGCCGATCCAGGATGGCCAAGTCATTCCCGCAGCTGCGATACTGTCTTCGGGTCAAACCGTCCCATCGGCGCAAATGATCCCCGCCTATCCGAATCAGCAGCCCGCCCCCTACACGCTCAGTCCGACTCCGGCTGTCCGAGTGCCGTGGTCCCAAGCGTTGCTAAAAGACGTCCAAACCTCTCATGATTTTGGCTCTGTTCCCACCGGTTCACAACAGGAACACACTTTTGAATTCCTCAATACGTCGACTGCGGCTTTGAACTTGATCAGCGTCAAAGCCAGTTGCGGCTGCACCAAGCCGACCGTATTGACGGCGTTGGTTCAGCCCGGTGAAACTGCCCAGGTCATGGCCAAATTTGAGACGTTGAAATTCCGAGGTGAAAAGGCGGCCACCGTCACCGTTGGCATCAATAGAATGGGTGACTATTCTGAGTATGGTGAAGTCCAGTTTTCGGTCAAAGGCAAAATTCGCAAGGACGTCGTCCTTACTCCCGGCAACATAACCTTTGCCAACGTGCCAACGAATTCTGAATCACAGCAGACGGTCAAAATGAAGTACGCGGGAAACCCGTTGTGGCAAATTTTGCGTGTCGAATCCACCAACCCCAACATCGAAGCAGAAGCGCGTGAGATCAAACGCGACGGCGGTCGCATCACCTACGAATTGGTCGTGAATCTGAGCAGTTCCCAGACTGCAGGTTCTTTTGCTGATGAGTTGTACGTCGTCACCAACGACAAACTGGTAAACAAAATGCCGATCACAGTCTCCGGTCGCGTCAAGCCAACGCTGGAGGCGGCACCTATTAAATTGGGAGTGATCAAACAGGGGTTAACTGTTCAGAAGCGTTTCGTGATCCGTGGGCAGACGCCGTTTTCGATCCTCAGCATTGAGCCCACCAACGATAAAATCGCGTTCGAGCGTCCGTCGGGCGAAAAATCACTTCATGTGTTGACGTACACTTTAGACACGTCGCAGCCGAGCAACATTGAAGACACGATCCGGTTGGTCGTAGCCTTCGCGGACACCCCGAATGAGCCCCAGCAAAAGTCCATCAGCTTTTCAGCGCGTGTTGTGGCGGCTAAATAAGAAGGCAAATAGGCGGACGGATTTCCCGTAAGGTCATTTCGGTTTGAATTAGACTGATTGAGGGGGGGCTGTGCTTTGGCAAGTTAAAAGCCTGCTTACGCGGACCAGGTTTTTAATTCGCTGTGAGCGCACCCCTTCAATAATCCCTAGTTCCCAATATGCCTCAGCAAAGTTATGAAAGTTTCGTTGTTTCAATCCATTGATACGCAACTGCCCGAGCGAAATTCTCTCCTACGGACGTCATCAAAAAACCGCTTGCGCTGTGCACCAAGCTATTTGCCACGACAAAACCGGCTGGTAGCAAATTCTCTGCGTTGACTACAATGCCTTTATGAAAACGTCGATCCGATCCATTCCTCAGCTCTACCGCAACGCGATGCGGTGGACCGAAATTGCGTCCGTGCTGTCCAAGTACGGATTGGCAAACTGGATGGACACTTTCAACATCGACTTCATTTCTGAGCGATTGAAAACGGCCGACGGCGAAAAACTGAAGACGCTCACACATCCAAGCCGTGTTCGTTTAGCGCTGACAGAACTTGGATCCACCTTCATCAAATTTGGTCAGCTCCTGGGCACCCGACCGGATCTTATCGGTACCGAAATGGCCGATGAACTTTCCAAGCTACAGTCGCAGGCTCCGGCGGATGTTTTCGAATCCGTGCGGGACACCATCGAGGCGGAACAAGGCAAAACGATCGAGCAATTGTTTCACAGCTTCGATCCCGAACCCTTCGCATCGGCCTCGATCGGCCAAGCTCACCATGCGACGATCAACGTTGACGACTATCCCGCCTTCGCGTCGCTGGCGACATCGGATTTGGGGTTGATCGAGGTTGTCGTGAAGGTCCGGCATGACGGAATCGACCGCGTTCTGGAAGCGGACCTTGATATCCTGTCGGGCATCGCGCAACTGGCGGAGCGATTGGACGATTTTAAAAACTACCAACCTGCCAGCGTCGTGCGGGATCTCTCTCAAACGATGAGGCGGGAACTGGACTTTGAACGCGAACACCGGAACCTGCTTCAGTTTCGTGAGATTTTGAAAAACGACCCGCGCGTAAAAGTGCCTCAGCCGATCTCGCCGCTTTGTTCTTCCAAGATGTTGACGATGGAGCGGATCATCGGACGCCCGCTGAATGATTTTGGACGCGATGCCACGATGGGCGGACGATGCGATCTGGTGGCTCAGCAGGGAGCCGACCTCTATCTGAAAATGATTTTTACGCATGGATTCTTCCATGCCGATCCACATCCGGGCAACATCCTGATCATGGACGACGACACGATCGGGTTGCTGGATTTCGGCATGGTGGGCCGCGTCAGTGAACACCTGCGCGAATCGATCGAGTCGATGCTGGTCGCGATCGTCAATCGCGACGTCACGCTGTTGACGTCTTTGGTAAAACGAGTCGGCAGCTGCCCCAAAGATCTCGATGAGTCGGCGATGTCCAATGACCTGGCCGATTTTGTGGGCCAATATTCGTCTCAGTCGATGGGTAATTTCGACATGAGTGGTGCGTTGAACGATTTTGTAGATATCGTCCAGCGGTATGGCATCTCTCTGCCCAGCGAAGCCTCATTGCTGATCAAGGTCTTAGTGACGCTGGAGGGCACAGGGCGGATTCTTAATCCGAATTTCTCATTGATGGAAATCATGAAACCGTTCCACCGCATGATGCTGATTAAACGCCTTTCGCCGATGAGGCAAATGCGCAAGATGCAGCGGTTTTACATCGGACTGGAACAGTTGGCTGACGTCTTGCCGCAGCGATTGACGACGATCTTGGAGCAGATCCAAACAGGTCACTTTGACGTGA
>Ga0114956_1000626_pt1 | contig 26256 bp, 11 predicted proteins | sample MaitaG_FD_87304 | JGI IMG/M metagenome (GOLD analysis project Ga0114956, IMG submission 87304) | Marine algal microbial communities from Maine, USA - Maine_Asex2 metaG | ecosystem: Host-associated > Algae > Red algae > Unclassified | place: Maine, USA | collected 2015-01-05
ATCCATGGTCGCCTAGTCGACGGCTTCGATGCGGTCGAACACGGCCGTCTGCTCTCGGTGAACTGGGCCCGAACGGCATTGTGGACTGCGCGCGGTGCCGTGGCGTTGGCCGTCGTCTGGTGGTCGATCTCGACACCGGTCGAGGTATCGACACCGGTCGAGGCCTCGACCGCGCTCGAGGTCTCGACAGAATCCGAGTAGACAGAATTATGGAACCGTTTCGCAACAACCCGCTCGATGTTCGCGACCTCCCCAATCTCGGCGGGCACGAGTTCACCTCGCTTGAGCGCGGCTACTTGCGGATGCGGCTATTCACCGGTGCAGCGGTTGGGTTCGTGGCGCTGGCATGCGCCGCCGCGTTCGCATACTTCGCACCCGCCGAGGTGCCGAACTGGGCAATGCTCGTCGCGTTCGCACTTGCGCTGTGCATTCTCGCGGTCCCGTTCATCGCCGAGCCGATCGCATTCGCGCACCGGGGGTGGTTGCTGCGCGATCACGACATTTCGGTTCGTTCCGGCGTCATCAGCCGCCGGGTTACCACCGCTCCATTCACTCGGGTCCAACACGCCAGCGTCCATCAGGGGGCGCTCGAACGAGCGATGGGCCTCGCATCGTTGAAGGTGTTTACGGCGGGTAATCAGTTCGCGGATCTCACAATCGAGGGGCTAACAAGCGACGACGCCCACCGGCTCAAGGAGCTCGTGGTCGGGCTGACCCGGGCCGAGGCCAATGGCTGACGTTCCGCCGCCGTTCCCTCCCCCGCCGCCTGCTTCAGACATTCGCGCGGCGGCGGCTCCATCACTCGAAGCCGACCGGCATCATCTCTCGTCTCCCCGGCGTCAGTCGACGTTCGCGCCGGTGTTCATCGCGCTCAACTCGATCGGGCGGATCGGTGCTCTCAATGGTGGTATCGCCTTCTTCGCCATCATGAATCGTCGATCGTCGATCTGGGTGCAGCTTGCGATCGCGCTTGCTCTGCTCGCGCTTGGCATCGCCGCCGTGGCTCGTTGGTGGATGTTCCGCTTCCAAGTCACTGGCGATGAGCTCGAAGTGGAACAGGGAGTCTTTCGCCGCGACCGACAGTCGCTGCCGCTCTCGCGGATTCAAAGCGTGTCGACCGATCAGAAATTCCTGCACCGGCTCTTCGGGCTGGTGCAGCTTCGGGTCGAGACAGCCGGGTCGGCGGGAGCCGAATTCGACATCGAGGCGATCGATCGAGCGACCGCGGACAGCATCCGGCGGCTCGTCACGGCGGAACGAACAGGCGCAGCACAGGCCGAGGTAGACAATGCACCAACGGGTGACGGTGGCGATCCGGCCGAGGCGCTCGCGCAGAAACCCGGCCTCGACGGCACTCCGGTGCTCCGCCGAACACCGCTTGATCTGCTCAAGGTCGCGCTGACCCAAAACCCACTGCCCGGGGTCATCATCTTCGGCGCGATCTTCGGCAACCTCGATCAGCTCAGTCGATTTACTGGTGTCTCCTTCGACGAAATCGAAGACCGCGTGACCGACGCTGACAGCAGCGTCATACCAATCGTCATCGGTCTCGTCGTGATGCTGCTCGTCGTTATGGTCATCGTCGGCGTGCTGCGCACGATGGCGCAGTTCTTCAACCTCACGCTTTTGCGAACGCCCGAGGGGCTGCGAAGTACCGCCGGGCTCTTCAACCGAGTCGAACGCGGGAGTCCGCTGAGCCGCATCCAAATGGTGCGGTCTCGACAGAACCTGCGCGAGCGGCTGTTCGGCCAATGCATCGTCACGCTGCCAACTGCGTCGAGCACCAGCGGCGACGCGCACACCCTTCGACTTCCGGGCACCACGACCGATGAGCTTCAGAACCTACGCGACCTCTTCCTCGACCGGAGTGGGCAACCGAGCGCGATGGACCACGGCATCTCGGATCACGCGATCTCACGATGGTTTGTGTACCTCGGAGTCGTGCCGGCGCTCATCGTCGCCGCAGCGATTGGCGTGCGTTACGGCTTCATTGGATTGGCCGCATTCGGATGGTTGATTCCGGCCTGGTTCGGGGCCCGCCTCGTGCATCGCACCTGGCGCTGGGGCCTGACCGATCAAGGCATCGAGGTGAACCACGGCGTGCTGACCCGCCACACTGCCTTGACGGCGTTCGGGAAGGCCCAGGTCGTCCAGGTCCGGCGTTCGTTGTTTCATCGACGAAACGACTTGGCGACGATTGTCATTGCAACGGCAAGTGGTCGGGTTGCGTTGCCGCATCTGCCGCTCGACACCGCCCATGCCCTCCGCGACCGGGTGCTCTACCGCGCGGAAACGGATCCAACGCCGTGGATGTAGCCAGCACCGAGATCACCTCCGAGCGGCTCCGCCTCCGGCCATGGCGGGCTGAAGAGGCCGAGCGACTATTCGATATCCGCCGCCGAGCAGACGTTGCCAAATGGCTCGGCGATCCCACGCCGTGGCCCGACGTGTCGCTCGCCGAGAAGAAAATTGCGGCGTGGCGCGAAGCCGCCCAGGCCGACGGGCCGCTCGGCGTGTGGGCGGTCACCCTTGCCGCGCGGACCGACCACGCGCCGCTCGGCTCGGTCAGCATCGGGCAACTTCCCGGTAGCGACGAAATCGAGATCGGCTGGTATCTGCACCCTGATAGCGCGGGCCAGGGTTACGCATCGGAGGCCGCACAGGCGCTATTGCACCACACGTTGGGTCTTGGCGTCCCGCGGATCTGGGCGCTCATGTGGCCGAACAACTACCCATCGGCGCGAGTCGCACGCACGATCGGCATGTCCGACCTTGGCGTGATTCAAGACCCCTGGTACGGCTCGGCAGAAGAACCGATGTCGCAGATTTTTCAAGCGCGGCCGTAAGGGGCCCAGCCAGTAGGCGCTTCGCGGCGGGTGGGGCCCTTGAGTTCATCCTGATTCGGAACTTCGTACAGCCTCCTACCGGCTGAACTCCTAACAGGGTGCTGAGGAACGCCGGTGGGTGCGGCGTCGTGCAGCCGTGACACTCGCAAGACGCCGAAACCGACACTCCTTGTGGCGGAATGGAGGTTGCGCCGACGCCGCGAGTGGTTGCGGAAGTGCGTTGACGGGCGTGCCATGCGTTTTTCAGCACCCTGCTAAGAGATCGACCGCCGCGAGCGGCCCGGGTTACACTTGGGTCGGTACGTACAAGACAAACCTCGGGGAGCTCGGACATAGGCCGGGCTGAGAGGACGAACCGTTTCGTCGACCCGCAAACCTGATCTGGATAATGCCAGCGGAGGAAAGCCCATATGTGCAGCAAATCTCGTTCGATCCGTGTTCTCGTCAGCCTCGCCGTGGCGATCACGATGTTCGCTTCTGCCTGTTCAAGCGACGACGTCGGCGACGTCGCAACTGCCACAAGCGGCGGCGCCGAATCGACCTGCTTCGCCGACCCCGGCATCGACCCGATCGCCACGCCGACCGGCGATCTTGCCGGCACCACCATCACGCTCGTAACCCACGACTCGTTTTTTGTTAGCGAGGGCACGCTCAAAGCGTTTACCGATGAAACCGGCATCGTGGTCGAACAGGTCGCCGCCGGCGACGCGGGCCAGCTCGTGAGTTCGGCTGTCTTGACCATCGACAACCCAACGGCCGACGTGATGTTCGGCATCGACAACGCATTCTTGTGCCGCGGCCTCGAGGCCGGCCTTTTCCTGCCCTACGAAGCCGCCCGCCTTGGCGATGTCCACGCCGAACTCGCCGTCGATCCGCATCATCGCGTCACCCCGGTCGACTTCGGCGACGTCTGCGTGAACTACTGGGTCGACGCGCTTCCCGGCGCCGCACCTGCGAGCCTCGATGACCTCACCGAAGCCGACTTCGCCGATCAGTTCGTCACGATGAATCCCGAGACGTCGTCTCCTGGTTTTGCCTTCCTGTTGGCAACGATCGCGAAGTACGGCGAGGACGGCTGGGAGGACTACTGGTCCGGGCTCGTCGACAACGGCGTTGAGATAACGGCCGGTTGGAGCGACGCCTACTACGGATCGTTCACTGCTGGCGGCGGTACGCGTTCGGTTGTGACGTCGTACGCGTCGAGCCCCCCGGCCGAGTTCCTGTTTGCGGACCCACCGGTCGATGCGCCGCCGACCGAGGTGCTGTTCGACAGTTGCTTCCGCCAGATCGAGTTCGCGGGCATTCTCGCGGGCACGGAGCACCCGGAAGCTGCCGCCGCCCTGATCGAATTCATGCTGTCGGAGACGTTCCAAAGTGACATCCCCGAGAACATGTTCGTGTACCCCGCAAACTCGACGATCGCACTGCCCGATTCGTTCGTTCGCTTCGGCGCAACCGCAGATGATCCGCTGATCATCGACCCGGCCGTGATCGAAGCCAACCGCGACGATTGGACCGAGCGGTGGACCACCGTCGTTTTGCGGTAGCAGCAACAATGCCGCAGGCCCCACAGCAATGAGCGCGCGGCAATGAACGAGCGCCGGGCATGGGCTGCCATCGGCCTGCTTCCCGTGCTGTTTCTCAGCGCGTTTTTCCTGTATCCGGTCGGCGCCGTCCTCGTCCGTGGCCTCACCGCTGATTCGACATCGCTCGCCGACATCGTCAGTCGGCCGGCCCTACGACGGGTCGTCTGGTTCACGTTCTGGCAAGCCAGTGTTTCAACCGCTCTGACGCTGCTCGCAGCCTTACCACTCACCGCCGTGCTGGCGAACTTCCGGTTCCGGGGTCGCCGTCTTGTACGGGCGCTCGTGACCATCCCGTTTGTGCTTCCGACGGTCGTCGTGGCGGCAGCGTTCGTCGCAGTCCTCGATCGCTTCGGGCTCGATCGGGGCGCGGTAAACCTTCGCCACACCGTGTGGGTCATCCTCGCGGCCCACGTCTTCTTCAACATCGCTGTGGTCGTTCGGACCGTCGGTGGTTTCTGGTCGCAACTCGATGATCGGCAAGAACAAGCAGCCCGCAGTCTGGGGGCGAGCCCACTTCGGGCGTTCTGGGAAGTCACCGTTCCTCGGCTGAAGGCGGCCTTGCTTGCGTCGACCGCCATCGTCTTCTTGTTTACGTTCACCTCGTTCGGCCTGATCCTGCTGCTCGGCGGTAGTCGTATGGCCTCGATCGAGACCGAGATCTTCCGCTATGCCGTGAGCCGGACCGACTTCGCGACCGCGGCCGTGCTCTCGGTCGTGCAACTCGTTGCGGTCCTCGCGCTCGTGGTCGTGTCGACCCGCCTACAGCGTCGAACGACCGGAACCGAGCGACTGGCCGTCGATAGATCAACGCCGTTCACCACCAATCGACAACGGGCCGCCGCAGTACTCGTTGCCACGGCCACCCTCGCCTTCCTCGCGCTACCTGTCGCATCACTGGTCGAACGGTCGTTCCGCCACGGTGATGGCTACGGCCTTGGCAACTACCGGGCGCTGACCGAACGGGTACCGCTGCTGCCGGTGTCGGCGCTGCGAGCACTCGGCAACTCGCTGGCGTTCGGGGTCACAGCCGCGGCGATTGCCTTCGCAGTTGGCGGCGCGGCGGCATTGTTCGTTGCGCTTGGCCCTAAGCGGCTTGGCAAGGCGCTCGATCTTGGTCTGCTGTTGCCGTTAGGCACCTCGGCCGTCACGCTCGGTTTCGGCATGCTGATCGCGCTCGACGAGCCACCCCTCGACCTGCGCCAGTCCTGGATCATCATTCCAATCGCCCAGGCTCTCATCGGCGTGCCGTTCGTCGTGCGGGCCATCGCTCCGGTGCTGCAATCGATCGATCCAAAGGTCCGCGAGGCTGCCGCGACGCTCGGGGCCGCTCCCTGGGCGGTCCGGCGCGAGATCGACCTCCCACTTGCGGCGAAGGCCGCAGCGATCGGCACGGGCTTCGCGTTCGCAATCGCAATCGGTGAGTTCGGAGCGACATCGTTCGTCGGTCGTCGCCCCGGTCATCTCACGGTTCCGCTCAGCATTGCCCGACTACTCGGTCAGCCGGGCGAGGCACTGCGAGGCCAGGCGATGGCATTGAGCGTGGTGTTGATGCTCGTGACGACGATCGTCGTTTTCCTCGTCGATCGCAACGACCAAGCAGGCGTGTTGTGACGCTCGACCTGCGCGACATCGCCGTGCGATTTGGGGCTACGACCGCGGTCGATGACGTTTCGCTGACCGTCGACGCTGGCGAGGTCATCGCATTGCTCGGGCCGAGCGGCTGCGGCAAGTCGACGCTGCTTCGAGTCATCGCCGGATTACAACGTCTCGACGCGGGCTCGGTGAGCCTCGACGGCCACGACATCACGAAGGCGCCCACGCATACCCGCGACATCGGACTCATGTTCCAAGACCACGCGCTCTTTGCTCACCGCTCCGTGGAACAGAACGTCGACTTTGGGCTGCGGATGCGCAAAGAAGCTGCATCGGTGCGACGGGCCCGAGTCGACGAACTCCTCGCGCTCGTCGGCCTGCCCGGATTCGGACCGCGCCCCATCGACGGACTGTCCGGAGGTGAGGCCCAGCGGGTGGCATTGGCCCGAGCGCTGGCCCCGAACCCGCGGGTACTGCTGCTCGACGAACCTCTCGCCGCCCTCGACCGGTCGCGCCGCGAACAGCTCACCGACGAGCTGCGCCGGCTGCTTCGCACGCTTGACCAGACCACCATTCACGTGACCCACGACCAAGAGGAAGCTTTCGCCATCGCTGATCGCATCGTCGTCATGAACAAGGGTCGAGTCGAACAGGTCGGCTCGCCAATCGAGGTGTGGTCTCGGCCGCAGTCAGCATTCGTCGCCGAGTTCTTCGGCCATACGGTCGCCGATGTCGACGGCGAGCGGTGCGTGATCAGGTCCGATGCGGTCGCCGTCGACCCAGGCGGCGAACCGATGCGGATTGTCGACGTGATCTTTCGAGGCGACCACCACGAGGTGCGCGTTGTCGACGAGGCGGGCCGAGAGCATCGGCTCGCGGTCGACGAACCGCCGGTTGTCGGCACCGAGGTAAACGTCGCGATCGATCCGGCCGCCGTTATCGCCCTCCCGGGTTGACGCCGGTCAGGCTGGGTCGAGTCTGATCCGGTCGATCATCGTTCCCGAATCTCGGGCGAAGAGGCAGACTTCGAGATCGCCATCCCCACCCCAACGGATTTCGAGCGGGCCCTCTTGGGCTGCTGCGGGTGCTGTTAGCCCCAGCACCGGACCCCAGAACACGAGCGGTGAGTTTTACCACCGATCGCCGCCGAGCTCCCCGGAGGTCGCAGGAACGACGCCAAGCGTCACATCAGAACTGTTTCAAACAGCACAAACGACGCCCAGGCGACAGATGAGGATGGCCGTAGCGAACTGCCCCCTCTCGTTGATCGGACCGCCGTATGCCTGCGCGACCATTCGCCCCTCTCTGCTGCCAGCTGCTAAAACGCAGGGAGAGCACGAGCACATTTGGCTTGAGAACAACAGCGGACCTCGGCCGGGCACAACATCATCCTGAAACGCAGCTCACGGCGACTCTGCGAAACACAAGGCGGTAAGAAAATGGGCGGATCAATCACCTGGCAGCGCGATTTTCGCGACCTCACGCGCGCGGCACACGCACTCTTGTTCGCATTGTTGGCAACGGCGCTGCTCGCTCCCGCGCTGTCGTTTGCCACACCAGCTCTTGAACGCGCGTTGAGTCACGGCGGCACGCTCGACGCCGCGACGACGGCCGACATCCCAACCGAGTTCTTCACCGCGGCGAGCGGACCAGCCGAGGTGTCAACGGCCGAATGGCAGTCGATCGTGCAGACGATCACCGAAGCCGAAGGGGTAGCCCCCAGCGCGGCTCCGAACCAACCAGTACACGCAACCGCAGCCGCGGCCGCGGCGTTCTTGATCCCCGAAGACCAGACGATCGTCCCGCCCAGCGACGGGACGGTCGAGAACTTCGGATTCTCGGTCGATCTCGATGGCAATGTCTTGCTTGTTGGTGCGCCCAATGCCGACGTCGTCTTTGGCTCCCTATTGACCGATGCTGGCAAGGCATATGTCTTTGACCGCACAGTCCCGGGCGACCCCTGGATACTGCAGGCAACACTGACGTCGGACGACCCGGCGGACAATGGCAACTTCGGTTATGCAGTCGCCATCGATGATGGCTTCCTCGCCGTCGGCGAACCCGGCCTCGGCAACTCCAATGCCGGCAAGGTCCACCCGTTCCAGGGATTCAGCGTCGACAGTTGGGAGCGAAAGAACACAGAACAGAACGACGGGGCCCCCGAGAACGATGGTGGCCTCGGCACCGCGGTGGCCGTCGTCGGCAACGTCATCTATGGCGGCGAGCCATTCGCCGACGCCGATCCTTTCGAGCCGGGATCCGGCTTGGTCTGGCGCTGGGTCGAGGGCCCATCCGACGTTTGGCAGGGCTCTCCGGTCACCGGCATAACGCCGGTCGGCGGCGCCGAGGTCGGCTACGCGCTCGATGCCGAGGTCAATGAACTGGGCGAGCCGCGCGTCATCATCGGAGCGCCCGGCGAAGACCGGGTGTACATCGTCGAGGACACGGTGCCGCCGCCCTTGCTCGCAGCCGTCGCCCACACCGTCGACGGCCCCGGGGGTTTCGGCGTGGCCGTCGCCCTCGACGATGACGATAGTCGCGCCGCGATCGCTTCGAGCGACGGCTCGTTATCGATCATCGAGCGCTCTGACGCGGCGACCTGGGGTATCACCGCAGGCCCGACTCCCAACGGCGACCCGGTCGGGCCCGACACCCGAGCTTGGATCGATATCGACGGCGACTACCTCGTAGCCGGCATCGGCGGTTCAGGTGGCGACGTCGGCATCTATACAACGACTGATCTGACCCTCGTCGACACGTTCCGCAATTCGGCCCACGCACCGGGCGACAACTTCGGCGTCGCGATGGCAATCGACGGACTCACCGTCGTGGCTGGCGCGCCGGGTGTCGACGAACCCTCACCGGACATCGGCGCAACACTCACGGCCGAGCTACCTGCCTTCGTCGACCCGCTTCTACTCGAAGCCAAGGTTGACGTCGACGGCGACTGGGCGGTGCTCTCGCGAAACGGTGCCGATGTCTCGGTGCTCCAAAAGGACGGCGGGTTCTGGTCGATCGTGCGAACGCTGGCAATCCCGGCATCGGCCTCACAGGACATTGCGCTGAGCGTCGCTATCAGCGAGAACTTCCTTGCGGTCGGCGATCCGCTCGTTGGCAACGTGTTGCTGTACAAGCGCGACGCCGGTAACGACTACACGCTCGCGCAAACCATCACCGATGTGGTTGGCGCGCCGTACGGCTATGCGGTCGACATTTCGATCAACCAGCTTATCGTCGGTAATCCACGGCCGAACTTCCTCACGAGCAACGCCGCTGGTGCATTCGTCTACGAGCTCACTGCCGCTGGAGCGAACGACAACCCCGGCGAGTACGAACTGCTCGAGTGCCTCGAAGATACCAACTTTGTGAACAACGGATGCGGTTCTGCCGTCGCCATTTCGGCGATCGACGGGGTGTCGTGGGTTGGCGCCCCCTACAGCGATGCCTACGGCGCCAACGCTGGCGCGCTCTTCCGCTTCCAAGAACTGGTACCAGGCCGCGAACCCGCGACCGACAACCCGATCGGTAACGCGACTCTCGCACCGGGGGCCGCACTTGGTACCTCGGTCGCCGCTGAAAGTTCGCGCGGCGCGGGCATGAATGCCATTGCTGGCGCGCCCGGCGACGCAAACGGCGCGGGAACCGTCTGGGTCATGGGAGTGAATGGCGCCGACGAAACCAACCTCGTCCTGCTCGACACCGGTGCCGCCGCAGGCGATCGCCTCGGCGCGAATGTCGACGCAAGCGGCGACCTAATCATGGCCGCAGCCGGCAACACGGCCGAGGGCTATCGGCTCTACGCGAACGCCGACGACGGTGGTTTCGTTGCGGTTGAGACCGATCCCCTGTCGGCAACGAGCGTCTACGCCGACATCGCAATCGACAGCATGGACGTTGTTGTTGGCTACGACGGCACCCTCTTCCAGGCGAGCACGCTCGACCCGCTTCCGAATCAGCCAGCGAACAAGCTCCTCGCCGACAACGGCAGCACTCTCGACCGCTTCGGCTACTCCGTCGACATCGTCGGCGACACGATGGCGCTTCTGGCGCGAACCGCCGACGGCCAGACCGACGTCGCAGCCCCAGGCGGATCTGGCTACATCTTCAAGCGGGACGCGGGCGGCGGCTGGTCCCAAGATCAGGTGTTGCGGAGCACCGTCGACGCCGACGGGCTCGAGGGCGCCCTGTCGGAGAACCATGTCGCGATCAGGTCGACGGGCATCGTCGACGTGTTTGAACGGCCGGACCCAACCGACGCGTTCGATCCGACCCGGGTTGCCACCTTCGTCGTCGATGCCGTGACCATCGACGTTGCTGACGGCACGCTGGTGGTCGGCGACACCCAGGGCGGCTGTGACACTTGTGGCGTGGTGGAGTTGTACGACATCGCCTCCGAATCGCTCATCGAGCGCATCAGCCACGACAGCGCACTTTTCGCCACGATCGGCTTCGACGTTGCCTTCACGGGCGATGAGTTGATCTTCACCAGTCTGAAGCTGGGCACGCTCGACACGATGGCCTGGATCATCGAGGCCGGGGCGGGCGCTCAGCAATTCGACCCCGCAACAGGAACCGAGGTCGGGCCGTTCAGCGCCGGCATCGACGGCTTCATCACTGTCGACATCGACGGCGATCGCGCCGTTGTCGGTGTTCCGTTTGACAACGGGGGCAACGGTGCAGCCTTCGTCTACACCAAGAACGCAATGGGCGATTGGGACGGCGAACAACTCGCCCAGCCATCCGGTGATCTTGGTGGTGAAAACGAGCTCGGCAGCGCGGTCGATATCGAAGGCGACATCATCCTCGTGGCCGCTCGCCAGGGTGAGTCAAACACCCAGGGCCACCTTCACACCTACGGCTTCAACGGCGCCGCCTGGGTCGAAACCGAAAGTCCGATTCTCGCGACCGATGGCGAGACCAGCGACCTCCTCGGTTTCGATGCGGCCCTCAGCGGGACGACCATCGTCGCCGGTGCGCCGTTCGAGGATCAGAATGGCACGAGTGCCGGTGCCGCCTACGTATTCACCGCTACCGGCGCGCCGGCCATTGAACCCGACAACAAGTTACTCATCGATGGCGGCGTCGATGGCGATCTCGCCGGTTCTGCAATTGCCGTCGATGGCAACGTCATGGTCATCGGCGCACCACAGTTCTCGACCTCTCCGCTCGGCAACTTCGGTAGCGGAGAGGATGGGGCCGTCTTCGTCTATCGACGAGATACCGCCACGAGCCCATGGGTCTTCGACCAGCGCATCGACAATCCTGGCCCTGCGGCCAACGCCGAGTTCGGTGCCGACATTGCCTATGTCGGCGACGCGCTCGTCGTCGGTGCTCCTGGTCAGGCCAGTGCTTATGTCTTTGAACAGTTTGCTGGCGGCTTCAGCTTGTTCGACACGCTCGTGTCCGGGCAACCCACCGACCGGTTCGGCGACCACGTCGATATTGACGACAGCGGCACGATCATCATCGGGGCGTACGCGTTCGACAACGCGGCGGGCCAGTCCACAGGTGCGGCGCACCTCTACTACTACAGCGGTGTCGAGGTCGTCTTTATCGAGTCGATCGAAGGCTCGAACGCGGGCGACGGTTTCGGGCGCGATGTGGCCATCTCCAACGGCCTCGCTGCTGTTGGGGCGTTCCAAGCCGACGGCGACGGATTGGGTTTCATCGAGACGTACTCCGCCAACGAATTTGGTTTCGTGCCGATCGCCACGATCAACTCGACGACTGGCTCGTCCGACCTGTTCGGGTCCGCGCTCGATCTCGACGACACGACGCTCGCGGTCGGTATTCCAAACGGGGTCGTCGGCGGCAACGCGATCGGTCGAGCCCAGGTCTACGAGTTCGATTCCGCGACGCAAACATGGAACGGCCCGATCGAGTTACCGGTCGGCACCGGCGGCGACCTCGACGACAACATCGGCTCCGATATCGCCGTCGACCAAGGCCTGATCGTCGTTGGAGCGAAGGACTCCGACTTCGTCGACATCGACGCTGGCGGCCTGTTCGTCTTCTCCCGAACCACTGCCGGCGGATGGGAAGAGACGAAGTTCTTCACCGCCGATGATGCCGCCGCGGTCGACGAACTCGGCTGGGGCGTCGCGGTCCAAGGCGACGAAATCTTCGCGGGCGCTCCCCTCGATGACAACGGCAACGGCTTGAGTGAGCCCGGCGCCGTGTACTTCTTCAGCGTCGATCAACCCGAACTCGTCGTCGACGAACCAACGGTCAGCATCACGCTGACGCCGTCGGTCGCTTCGGTCGATGCTGGAGCAACGGCGGTGTCGGTTGTCGACCTACCCCCCACCGCACTCGAAGGTTTCGGCGGCGCCGATTCGAACATCGCCGGCACTGCGCTCGGCGTCGTCGCCGCTAGCTCAACCGTCGACACGCCGGTACCTCTTCTGGCGGAGACGAGCGTTGGTGATCTCGGCATCGACGGCGACCTACTCGCCGACATTCTGCTGTCGGACGTGCCGATCGAAGGCGGTTGGGAAGTCATCTTGGCCGGTTCGCCGCTTGACGGTCGGCCGCTTCAGACGGTCTCGCTTGGCGAGGTCGTCGATACCGGGCTTCTTGACGACACGTCGCTCGAATTGCTCGATCTCGCCTCAACCCCGATCTCGGCGATCCCGATCTCGGCCATTCCCATTTCGGCCATCCCGATCTCGGCGATTCCGATTTCGGCCATCCCGATCAGTGCCATCGGTGGTGTGTTCACCGACTGGTGTGCCTACATCACGAGCCTCGTGCCCGATCGCACGTGCACCGATGACCCGGCGAATGACACGGCGGACCTCAATATCTCGAACGACTCGATTCTTGAACTCGCAATCAAGGGCGTGCCGATCTCGGCGATCCCGATCAGCGCGATCCCGATCAGCGCGATCCCGATCAGCCCCAGCATCTCGGCGATCCCGATCAGCGCCATCGAGGTCGAGGGCACGCCGATCTCGGCGATCCCGATCAGCGCCATCGATATCGCGCAACTGCCGATCTCGGCCATCCCCATCAGCGCCATCCCCATCTCGGCGATCCCGATCAGCGCGATCCCGATCTCGGCGATCCCCATCAGCGCGATCGACGTCGAGGGTGCACCGATCAGCGCCATCGAAATCGACGGGACGCCGATCAGTGCGATCACGCTCGGCGACCTCAACGCCGGTGGCGGTATCGCCGCATCACCGATCAGCGCAATTCCGATCTCGGCCATACCGATCAGCGCCATCCCGATTTCGGCGATCCCGATCAGCGCGATCCCGATCAGCGCTATCCCGATCTCGGCGATCAGCGTTGACAGCCTCGAATCGACGCCGATCTCAGCCATCGAGATTGACGGCACCCCAATCTCTGCGATCCCGATCAGCGCCATCGACATCGCTGGTTCACCGATCAGCGCGATTCCGATCTCGGCCATACCGATCAGCGCCATCCCGATTTCGGCCATCCCGATCTCGGCGATCCCCATCTCGGCCATTCCAATCAGCGCGATACCGATCAGCGCGATCGATCCGGCGGCCCTACCGATCAGTGCGATTCCCATCAGCGCGATTCCGATCAGCGCCATCGACCTCGAGGCATCGCCGATCTCGGCGATCCCGATCAGCGCAATTCCGATCAGCGCGATCGACGGTGTGATCGACTGTGCCCTGATCGACTGCGACGGCGGTTTCACCATCGGCGACGCTCGGGCCGCAGGGGCGCTCAACGCCGACGCCACGCTCGACTTCCTCGACGATGCCGACATCGATCTTCGGCTGTCGGATCTGCTCGGCGTCAATGGCATGACGATTGCCGATCTCTACGGGCAGTTGGCCGCGATCCCCGACTTCGCCGAGCTCGGCGACTTCGAAGACTTCGCCGACATGGTTCTCGGCGACCTTGACGGCACTGCCGAACTCGACGCCACGCTGCTCAGCGAACTCGGCGACGGTCTGAGCTACATCTCGCTCGTCGATCTCATCAACTCGATCGATGGCCTCAGCGAGGCCGACGTGCAAACCGCGCTGGCCACTGCTGGCCTGATCACCTTGCGCGACCTCCTGCTCAACACGCCTCACGGTGAGAGCATCGTGATCGGTGACCTTCCGGCCGATGACGCGAACTTCCAGGCCCAGACTCTCGCGCACCTGATCGAGTCGTTGGAAGGGACCCGACTGAGCGATGTCGTCGACCTGCTCGACGCCGATCTGGCCGATATCGACTGGGCCGACTTCACGCTCGGCGATATCGACGACTGGGAAGACGTCACGCTCGGCGAACTGATCGAAATACTCGTCGGTTTGGCCAACGATGGCGACCCGTCCAACGACGTTCTTATCGGACAGCTCATCAGTGCGCTGTCCGGCGATGCCGCCGACAACCTGACCTACGGCGACCTCCTCCTCAGCCTGCTGTCGAGCTTCACCTACGACTGGCAAGAGATCGACCTTGCGGCGCTCGACCTCGAAAGTGCTGGTGACGTCTCGTTCGTCGCCGCGGTTCGCGTCGATTCACCACTCGGCACACTTCGGTCGGTTTCGGTCGACGCCACGATGCCGATCGACGGCGTCTACGTGCCCGGCTCTGCCGAGCTGTTGGCAATCGGGCGCGGCCTCCCGGCCATTGCGGTTGAACCCCAGCAAGCTGGTTCGGCGCTGAACTGGCAGCTCGATGACATCGAGCCGAACCTCGACTACGAGCTGAGCTTCGACGTCAGCCCCTCCCTGATCCTCGGGTCCCGCCCGTTCTCGGCATCGGCCGACGTGGTCGGGCGCGACGCCTTCTCGGCGAGTGCAACAACGGTCACCGTCACCGAGGCCTACGAACCCAACGATGCCCTCGGTGATGCCGGCATCGTCGACGTTGCGACCGACACGATCTATGTCTCCCACATTGGCGAAGAAGCCGACATCGACCTGTATTCGATCACGCTCGATGCCGGGGCTCGCCTTGCGGTGTCCCTGTCGAGCCTGCCAGCCGACTACGACCTCGTGGTCTACGGCCCACCGAGCGAACCCCTCGTTCCGCTGTCACTCAAGCAGATCGACCCGACCGAGAGCCCAGTCCTGGGCCTTGACCCGAGCGAAACATCAAGCGGCAACGTGTCGGCCGATGAGATCGTGTTGCAGGAACTGCCGATCGCTGGTCTGTCGACCAATCGCGACCTCGCCGACGACTACGTCGACATCGGCGCGGTGCGGCGTTCGGGCACCTACTACATCCAGGTGTCGGGTTACAACGGCGCGAATAGTGCCGATCCGTACGCCCTGTTCGTGAAGGCGCAGGACCCCGACGTTGCACTGAACTGTGCCGCGCAGGACTACCAGGTCGGCTCGACGGCAACGTTGCCGAGCGACGCCGACCTTGCTGGGGTGAACACGTTGATCCTCGTCAACGGCGAACGAATGACCGCGAAGTACGGGGTCGCCGATACCGGTGATGTCTTTACCGCCCTCGATGCGCTCACGACCTACACGAACACGACGAACCCTGGCTTCGGGATCAATGCGGCCGTCATCGCCCTCGACGGATCGGCCGACATCCGAGCGGCTTATGCGGCGCTCGATACCGAGGCCTGCCAGCCGGAACGTTCGAACGACGTCGTGCGTGAAATCGCGGAACTCGTCGGCGAGCTGCGCACCGCTGACCCGAATACCGACATTGGCCACATCATGATCGTGGGCGATGACGACGTCGTGCCGATGGCTCGCATCGCCGACTACACGACGATCGCCAATGAAAAGGGGTACGCCTCGACGTTCCTCGACACGGACGCCAACAGCCTGTTCGGCGCTGCCTCGCTGCGGTACTTCCTCAGCGACGAGCCCTACGGCGATATCGATCCGATCATCTTCGGTTCCAACGGCACCGATCGAGCGCTTTACGTCACCGACACTGCGCTCGGCCGAGTAGTCGAAACACCCGAGGAGATCGTTGGCCAGCTCGGTCTATTCATCGCATCGGCGGGCGAACTCGATCCGTCGAGTGCGATCGTTTCCGGCTACGACTTCCTCAGCGACGGCGCCCAAGCCGTCGCCGACACGCTCGATGCACTGCCCGACACGACCGTTGCCACTCCGCTCATCAACGAAGACTGGACGGCGACCGATCTCATCGGCGAGATCTACCCGGCTCCCGGCGATGCCGCGAACCTGGCCGCAGTGAACGCACACTTCGACCACTACCGGGCGCTTCCGGCCGACGGCAACGCAAGCGGCGCCGAGGACGATCTGTTCACGACGCTTGACATCACCGACCCGTCGGTCACTGACGAGATCGAAGGAAGCCTCTTCTTCTCGATGGGCTGCCATGGCGGCCTGAACGTTCCCGACGAACTCTTCCCCGGCGACCCGCGGGCCCTCGACTGGGCGCAGGCGTATGCCCAGGAGCAAGCCATCTGGGTCGGCAACACCGGCTACGGCTACGGCGAGACCCGCACGCCTGAGGGCGTCGAACTGTCCGAACGCCTGATGCTGCACTTCGCCCAGCGCCTCGACGGGTCACTCACCGCGGGTGAGGCCCTCTTCTTCGCCAAGCAGTGGTACCTCGGCACCCAGAAGTCGGCCTACGGCGAGTACGACGAGAAGGTGCTGCAGCAGACCACGTTCTACGGCATTCCGTTCTTCAAACTCGGCGTTGCATCGCCGCCGCCACCGGAACCGATTCCGCCGCAACCCCAGGTCTACCCGCTGCCGAATCTCGACCTCGACGTGTCAACGATTGTGTCCGATCCGTTCTTTACCGAACAGGTCAGTCCGCTCGGCGAGGGGTCGTCGTGGACGGCAACCGTTCCCGCAGGTGATCCTGGCCGGACCAGTAGCCAAGCGACTCCGTTCACCCAGATTCAGCCAACGATCAGCTACGACGTGAGCAATGTCGACCAGGTCACGGGCGATCCGGTGAAGATCGCTCAGGGCGCCTTGATCACATCGATGGCCACCCGCGACGTCAACGACGTCGATCCCGATCTGGCCCGGCCAGTCGTCGACGATTCGACCGTCGAGACCGAACCGATCGTCGGCGACGTCTTCTCCGATCTCACCGTCTACGTGTCGCAATACCTCGAACCCGAGGGCGCCCGTCAGCAATTGACGGCGACCCTCGGATCGTTCAGCTCCGATCCCGATCAGTTCTCGATCACCGGTATCGGCACGCAGCGACTCTTTGAAGACATCGTATTCGAGGTTCTGTACCGCGACCTGTCGAGCGACGCTGATCAGGCCAAGCCGACGTTCTTGCAGGTCGACTCCGCCGTGATCGACAACGGCGGCGCCGACCTGCTCGTCGTCGATGCCATCGTGGCCGACGATCTACCCGACAACGTCGAGCGCGTCACGGCGCTCGTCGGCGAAGACCTCGGGACGGGCACCACAGCGTGGTCGCCGATGGAACTCACTAAGACGTCCGGAGACGCCTGGAGCGGGTCGATCCCGATCTCGGGCAGCGAGATCGAGTTCGTGCTTCAGGCAGTCGATGCCAACGGCAACGTGGCGTTGTCGGCGAACAAGGGCCAGTACTTCGTCGAAACGGCGAGCGCTCCTACGCCCCCACCACCGGCAGAACTCGACCTCGACATCGACCGAGCGCCTGACAATGGTGCCTTCTACACCGGCCCGGTCATCGTGACGGCTGCGGCAGGCGGCGACGACGTCGACTACCAGGTCAACGACGGCGAGATCGTCGACGCTGGCACCGAAGCTGTCGTCACGCTCGACCCGGCCGTGCTCGGCGACGGCGTGCACACGGTGACGATTTCGAGCCCCGGCATCGCCGACGACTATGTGGTCACCGTCGTGTTCGACACGACCCCGCCGACCGTCAACATTCTGAGTCCGACCGACGGAGCGACACTCGATCAAGGTGCAGGCGTGCCAGCCGTGTTCACCTGCTCCGATGCTGCCTCGGGCGTCGCGTCGTGTGCGGCCACGCTCAATGGCACACCGCTCGCCGTCGACGGTGACGTTACGTTGAACCCGGGCACGTACAGCCTGAGCGTTGTTGGAACCGACTCGTTGACAAACACGACAACGGAGTCGATCACCTTCACCGTCGCCGAGGTCGCACAACCATCGTGTGGCGCCCTTGCTCAACAAGCCGAGGACGGCACGATCGCTGGGAACTTTGTGACACGAAACAACGCAAACGTCGTTGGCGGCGCGTACGTCACGGTGCCGCAGCGGCTTGGGAATAACTACCAGATCGACACCAGCGATTACGTCGAGTTCTGCATCACGATTGACACCCCCGGCAACCACCGCATCGACGCTCGAACGTTTGCTCCGACCTTCCGGCGCGACTCGTTCTTCGCTCAGATCGACGGTGGCGACATTGCGGTGTGGGACGTGCGGCGTTCGTTCAGCTGGCGCACCGACCCGATCAGCGACCGCGGCGTCGCCGATCCATGGATCGTCGATCTCGGTCCGGGCGATCACACGTTGCGGATCTTCCAGCGCGAATCGGGCACGCATCTCGACGAGTTCGAGCTGATCTGGCTTGATCCCGGCAGCTTCGGCGGACCACCGGCCTGTAGCGGCTTGAGCCAAGAAGCCGAAGCAGGAACAATGCGTGGTTCGATGTCGATCATCACAAACCCGACGGCGAGCGGCCAGCAGGCCGTCAGTTCGGCCAACGGAAGCGGGCGGTTCTACACGCCGAAGCTCGAGAACTACGCCGAATACTGCGTGACCGTTCCAACGACCGGCGACTTCCGCATCGACGCCACGACAATCGCCCCGAACTTCCTTAGCGACTCGTTCTTCGTGCAGATCGACGATGATCCCGATTTGATTGTTTGGGATGTCCAGCAGTCGATCGGCTGGGTCGACGACGCAGTCAGCGATCGCGGCGTCGCCGATCCGGTGATCGTCAACCTGTCAGCCGGCGATCACACGATCCGTTTCATCCAGCGTGAGGATGTCACCGCGCTCGACAAGTTCGAGCTCGTGCCCGTCGTTGCTCCCCCGGCCTGTGCCGGACTCAGCGTCGAGGCCGAGGATGCCACCCTCGCCGGCAGCATGCAGGTGCTCCAGCGCGAGGACGCGATCGGCGGCAGTTATGTCGGCGTGCCGCAGGGCGTCGGCAACAACTACACGATCGACCTGGCGAACTACGTGGAATTCTGTGTCACCGTCACCCAGGCCGACACGTACTGGATCGTGGCTCGGACCACGGCTCCGAACTCGGGAAGCGATTCGTTCTTCGTGCAGATCAATGACGAGCCGATCACGATCTGGGATCTTCGTCGGTCATCCGGATTCCGCACCCAGCGGGTCCGGGCTCGCGCCGATGGCAACACGCTGTACGCGCTCGATGCGGGAGTCCACACCGTGCGCCTCTACCAGCGCGAGGACAGCACCGGCATCGACAACATCTCACTCAGCCGCTAACGCTCAGCTGACAACGCTGAGTCGCGATCGTCCGGGCAGCCTGCCGATGCGGGCTGGCTGCCTCGGGCATTGCCGTACGAGGATTCCGTCAACGCTTCGTCGAGGGTCGCGACGCCCGGTTGCGCTGTAACTCCCAAACCCGTACGAACCGGGGTTGCGTCATTCACTCGCGTTGGAAGGGCCAGCCGGGCATGCGACGTTGAACGGTTGTTGCCCAGGCAGCATCGATCTCCCCCGAAGCGACAAGTCGCGGCATCGAACTGACAACTTCAAGCGGTGTCAGAATTTCAATGATGTGAGCCGTGTCGCCACGCAGGAGTTCTTGGACCCGTCTCCTCAGCTGCTCGGCTTCCGGTGCGTAGATGCGACGATAGGCAAGACGACCGAGGCGTCGAGCACGAAGCGCATCAGTCAGCTGCGTCCTTGCCGTCGCGGTCCGAACGGATCAACTCCGTGCCCCGGGCAATGGAGACATTCGCTTTGGGATCCGGTGATTCCTCGGGCGCGGCAAGGCTTTCGGCGAAGTAGCTCGAGAGCGTGGTGGCGGGATCGATTGGCTGCGACATTTGGGGCCTCCTCGCGATCTCTTCATTGTAATTACACTCATGTCGTTTGTCATCTCGTTCGCGAGCGCTATCGACCGGGGCTGGCTGCCTCGAGTTCTGGCCCACTTCCCTACAAGCAAGCAGGCGCTTTACCTACTGAACTTCGAGTTGGGCGAAGAGGGCGCTCGCTTCGTTTTGGTCGTCGGTCGCAGTCAGGCCGTCCAGTTGGGCGCGCGCTGCGAGCGCCAGGGCGAGATCGAAACGCAGATTGTTCTCGCGCGCTAAGTCGATTGCCGTCAGCAGTTCGACCCCGGCTTCAGCGTGCCAGCCGAGGTTCGCGAGCGCTTCACCCAACAGCCGCCGCAACGGAGCAAGTACGGTCGGGCCCGCTGCTTCCACGTCTTTGTCGGCGAGCAGCAGATGCGCCTCATCACGAGCCGCCGCATCATCGCCGGCCGCGAGGCGGGCCTCAACGAGTCGCAGCTGCGTTTCGATCGCGAATGCCGCACTGCCGAGTTCCTCGAACGAGCTGAGCGCTTGCCGGATCAAACTTTCGCCCGCCGCGACATCGCCTCGACGCACAGCCAACCGGCCCAGGTTCGACTGCAGCACGATGACGGCGAAGCTATAGCTCGCAGCCTTGCCCCGTCGTAGCGCCGACTCGAAGTACTCACTTGCATCATCGAAGCGGCGCTGGTCCGAGCGGATCTCGCCGATGTTGTTCAGCGACATCACCGCACCGGCGACATCGCCACACGATTCGAGCAACTCGAAGCTTCGCTGCCAGAGCTCGGCCGCCCGACGCCAATCGCCCGCGTAATACGCGACGACGCCCAGGTTGTTGAACAGGTTGGCCTGCAGCACCGAATCATCGACGCGGTCGACGAGCTCGATCGCCGACGCGCCGTAGGCCGCGGTGTCTTTGTGGCCAACGTACATACCAGCGCTCTGCATGATGTAGTGCGCTCGGACTCTCGCCGCGGCCGACGCCTGTTTCGACGTCGCGATCGGCTCGCATTCATCCCAGCTCTGGCGGTACAGGCCCTGTCGGAAGTGGATGCCGGCGACCGCTAGTTCAAGCTCGGTGAGTTCGTCGCCGTCGACGTTGGCTTTGCGACCTCGTGAATACCACGAGAGTGCTTGGCGATAGTCGCCTTGACGCTCACAGACCACACCCTGTTTCCGGAAGAGGCGAGTTGCCGAATCGTTGCCGGTGCCATAGAGCTTCCGCGCTTTGGTATACGCCTCTCGGGCCTGCTCGTAGCGCCCGCACCGCTCTGCGGAGTCGCCCATGCGGACCGCGATGTCGGCGCGCTCGTCGCCGCCGACTTTGGCCCATCGGCCCGCAGCCAGTGCGCGACCGTAGGCGGCGACCGCTTCGACGTGAGCGTCCTTACCCGCCGCTCCATCGGCCGCGATGACCGACCACTTCCACGCCTTCACATGCTGGCGAGCCTCGCTGAAGTGCAACGACAGAAGCGCGGCTGGATCGTCAACCTCGGCCAGCGTGGCCTCGAAGTGTTCGCCGATGCGGGCGTGCAGCCGTTTCCGTTCGGCAAAGGTCAGACCCTCATAGGCGGTGTCGCGAAATAGCGACTGGGTGAACCCCCAGCTACCGAGGTTGCGGGGTTGCAAGATGCCGACGAGGTCGGGGCTCTGCAGCGTCTCGCCAACCGACGACACGCCGGTCACCGCCGCGAGATCGCTGGTCTGAAATTCGGTGCCGAGCACCGCAGCGAGGCGAACGAGCCGCCGGTTGTCGGGAGTCAACGCGTCGATGCGACGGCTGACAAGTTCTTCGATCGATTCGGGCAGACCAACTTCGCCATCAATGCTTACCGCCCGGGCAAGCTCGATCGCATAGAGCGGGCTGCCGCCGCATCGCTCGATGACCGCCGCGATCTCGTGATCGGACAACGCTTGGTTCGACGCTTCGACCACGATGTTCTCGAGCGCGTCGGCGCTGAGCGGCTCGATCGTGATCTGCAACGTGTCAGGTAGATCCGGCGTGCGCCACTTCGGGTCGAGATGACTCGCCGTGATGATCGTCCACTTGTGAGCGCCAGCCCGCGTGACGAGGTGGGTCAACAAGTCGGCGCTCGCATCATCGAGCCACTGCGTGTCGTCGAGGAAGTAGATACGAGGACCGGTCTCGACCGCAACCATGAACTCCTCGAAGATCGCTTCGAGACGGGATCGACGGAACTGAGCATCGAGTGCCGCGACCTCGGGCGTCATCGGCACCTCGGCGTCGGCGACCGTCGCCAGCAGCGGAAGCCAAGGCCCAAGATGGGCACAGTGTTCCGCCACGAACTCGCTGAGTGCCGCGCCAGCTTCTTCGCGCGTAGCCCACGCCTCGATCGCGGTCAACGCTCGGGCGAACGGTTGCAACGCGGCGTAGGGCGTTGCGGCGTCGTAGGTGCGACAGGCGTGGCGCACGATCGTGCGGTCGGTGCTCGAGGTGATCGCCTCGTGAATCAGACGCGTCTTGCCGGAACCGGTCGAGCCCAGGACTTCGACGACACCGCCGTCGACGCCAAGGAGCTGACGGACCCGAGCGATCTCGGCGGCCCGGCCAACCATGTTGACCGGAGCGACGTCGCCCTTCGCTTCGCCGGTCGCTCGTTCGACCACCTGGGCATGCAGCTTCTCGGTCTTGCCTTTCACCGAGAACGGTTCGAGCGTGTGGCCTTTGAAGATCGTGGCGGTCGAGTCGACCATGAGGTCGGTGGCAACGACATCGCCTGCTTGGGCCCGACCGAGCAGACGCGCCGCGGTGTTCACGGGATCGCCCATGACGGTGTAGGTCCGACGATGGATCGAACCGAGGTATCCAGCGAACACGCGCCCTCGCTGCGCGCCGACGCGGATATCGAACGGCGAGTCCAGCTCGGTGATCGCGAGCGCCACTTGCAGCAGCGCGTCTTCGTCGTAGCCCATCGTGATCGGGGCGCCTGCTGCGATCACGAGCTTCGCCCCGTCGTTTGCGATATCGGAATGCAGCAACGAGGCGCCAAACCGGCGGCAGGCATCGACGGTGTGGTCGATGACTTCACCGAGGTGACCGGCGACGACCTGACCGCCGGACTTATCGAGCAGCTCATGGACACCACTGACCATGACGAAGCCGATCGAGGCAATGCGATGTTCACCGCCAGCTTCACGAAATGCGGCGAGTTGTTGGGCGACGGCGCGGGGAACGTAGGCGTCGAGAGTTCCCGACCCAACGGGTCGCTTCGTCGGAGAATACTTGCCGGTGATCAGTCCACCCCCGTCGACGTCGGCGAGTGTTGCCGCCAAGGCGCTGGCCAGGTCGCTCCCCATCAACGTCCCGCCCTTAGCGGCCCGGCCCTCCAATTCGATGACGCGGCTCGCGGCCGCACCCGAAATGAGCAACTCGCGGTGTTGTGAGCCAACGAGGAAGGCGTCGAACGGACCAACATCGACGCCGACCGTCATCGTCAGGCCCGATCGGCGAGCCGACGCCAACGAGCGCAATGCTTCCTGCATGCCGAGGCCCGCCGACCCCGCGCGAGTCTCGTGTTCGTCGCCGCGGAACAAAACAAGGATCGCATCGCCGCCGAACTTGAGAACCTCGCCGTCGTAGCCGTGACCGCACTCGATGAGCACGGAGAAACAGCGGTTGATGAGGTCGGTGATCTCTTCGGCGCCCGACTTGCCCTTCTCGGCGAGCCGCTCGGAGAGGGCCGTAAATCCCGAGATATCGGCAGACAGCAAGGAGCCATCGAGCGACACATATCGGTCGCCCGATTCTTCGCCCATTTCGACTGTCAGTCGGGGGACAAACTCTGCCAGATCCGTGCCGGCCACGCCTCGCCTCGATCGTGAAGTACCGCCGTGTGGTCAGCTCCAGTGTGCCACACACCCTCAGGTCAGAACGAAGGCGTTACTGTGACGTTTAGCGGTGAAACCTGAACACTTTTTGCAAACGCCCTCGCCCGCGAAGGTGAGTTCTACACCGCTCGGCGAGCCGTCAGCCGCACGCCGCCAAGTCGACCGGTCGCAAACAGATCGGCAACCGTCCCATAGAAGCTGTCGAGGGACGCGACGGTCTCAGCGTCGTACCTGGCAGCCAGTGACGCGGCGGCAGCCGAGAACGCGGCGTATCGATCGGCGACGAACGACGTCCAGTCGGCCGTCTTGTCGACCACGTCGACATCGACGAAGCCACCTGCTTCAACATCGCGCACGTAGGTGGCAAGGTCGGGCAAGTACGAACAGAAAACGTGACGGTCCAGGGCGCCCTGATCTTCGGCGGTCAACGGCTCTCGGGCGAAGTAATCATCGATGAACATGTGACCGTTCGGCTCGACCGCGGCAGCACAGGCGTTGAACAACGCGGCTCGGTCGGGAATGTGCAGGAAACACAACATCGACATGAGGTGAGAATGGCCGGTGTTGGCCATAACTCCCGTGAGGACATCGCCATTCACATGGGCAACCTGGCCGGCCAGGCCACAACGCTCCGATAGTCGCTGCGCCGTTTCGTGGATGTCGGGTTGCAGCTCAAGCGCCGTGACCTGCGCACCGGTGCGGTCGGCGACATATCGCGCGGGCCCGCCGAAGCCCGCGCCGACGTCGAGCACTCGCGAACCAGCATCGATCCCGAGCGCGGCACACGCATCATCGACCGCTGCGGTGCCTTCATAGTGGAGTTGGTCAAAGGCGGTGAGATCGTCGACCGTCACCGGGTCGTCGGGTCCGAAACCGGCCGCCGCTAGGTCGGCATGAATTCGGTCAACGTTGCGATACAAGCCCATCGCCTTGATGTCGTCCATCACCGCAACGTAAACCAGCTCACGCCCAACTCGAAACCAGCCGGTGCCGGACCACACACACATCGCGCCGCCCTCGCCCGGCGGCTCGGCATCGCTACGACATTTGGCCTCTGACGTGGATTTGTGCAAAATCCTACGTGGGGCCTCGAAATTTTGGTTCTCCGAGTGTTTGTTTGCGACCGTGAGTTGACGAACAGCCGTACCGGAGGAAGTTCAATAGGGTGACGGAGTGACCGGGCTGCCTTCGATGAAAATCTCTCAGGAGATCGATCGGCTAGTGATCGCTGTGCATCGTGGCGTTACGACCCTTCACCGACCCCGGCTCCAGGAGATGGCCACGTCGATCGGGGTCCTCTCGCCTGGGCACTTCTACGACCTTGCGGAGTTTGTCGCAGGCGCGGCTTGCACGGTCGAGCTTGCCGAGCGCAGATTTCGGTACGAAGCTGACAATACTGCCGGAGCGCTGATCGCTGGGCTCCACCATCGTGAGCTGATTGGGGACAAACTTCGCCCCGCTGAACCCCTGGGTGAGGTGCTTGCGACGATCCTTCAGTGGCGGGCCGACGTTGCTACCAACCTCTGGGGGACCGACTTATCCACCGCAAATGCCGGCGCCGCGGATGCGCTGCTGCGAGCCTCGGGTCCAGTGACCGAGGTATTCCGCTCACTTCCAGAACCGGCTTCGCCTGCGCACCTTCTCCACCACCGCCTTACTGGGCTCCGGTATGCGCGTCTGGACGCTCATATGGCGGTGTGGGAGGATGCTGATCTCACAGTCGCCGAAATTGTTGCCCTAACCTCGGCCGTCGCAATAGAGCCCGTGTCGCCAGCCCCTGATGGTTTAGTAGCCAGACGTTGGCTGACCCGTCATGGAGTGGCGACATCGCAAGGTCATGCCGCTCGGTCGAAAATCGAAGCTCAGACAGATGCCCGTTGCGACGCCCTGTTCCGCGCGGTGGACGACCTCCAGGAGTGGCGGGCAACGATGCGCTCCTTGGCGCCTCACACGGGGTGAACGAATTCTCGCCCGGTCCTATCGCTCTCACCAGCGAGACGACTCGGGAGGTGTCGGTCAGGTCCTCGGGTAGCTGGGTCGCCAGTCGTCGATGCCGTCGACAAGTAACGGCCCCCGGCGCTCGGTGCCGGTCGGGGTAGCTGTCGGTACCGGCTCTGGTGTCACGGTCGGAGTCGATGTCAACACCACGACCACACCGACCGCAACGGCCAGACACGAGGGCGTAAACCAACGGTTCCCGTTCGGCCCGCTCCACCTCGGCTCCTTCACAGCACTACCGAAACAAGCACCGACCCATAGCCGGAGTCCGGCCACCGCCACCGACTTCCCCCGAACATCAGAGTCCCCCGAAATGCCACTCTCAGCGACGGTCCCGTTGGCGTCAGCGTGCACCACTATATGGGCGCCGAGCTTGGCCGGTCCCACCGCAGTGAAGGGGTGGTGGGGAGTTCGATGGTTGCCGGGTCGGTTGCACGAACAAGCCGAAGGGCGTTGAACGTTGTCG
>Ga0114956_1000630_pt1 | contig 26179 bp, 16 predicted proteins | sample MaitaG_FD_87304 | JGI IMG/M metagenome (GOLD analysis project Ga0114956, IMG submission 87304) | Marine algal microbial communities from Maine, USA - Maine_Asex2 metaG | ecosystem: Host-associated > Algae > Red algae > Unclassified | place: Maine, USA | collected 2015-01-05
TTGAGTAGCGTTGCCGTTTTCTCCAGAATGTTCTTTCTGAGAAGATTCTCACGCGCCACAATATCCTGTTCAGAGAAACCGCTGGATTGCATTTCTAGCACCGAACGTTCCAATTCACGTCGAGACTGCCGACGCAAGAGTTCAGGCGGTAGTTCCCAATCGGCTGAATCGGTCAGCATTTTGCTGATCTGATCGCGAACCTCTTGACGTTGAGCGTAAGCCAAACGATGTTCCATCGAACCTTTGAGCGTCTCACGGAGTTTTTCCACATCCATGCCAATCCGTTCAGAAACCGCTTCGGCAGTCGAGGCTTCGACGCGCTTGACATCCAAGATTTCGAGTTCGATTTCGACTTCTTTTCCTGCCAATTCTTCGTTGTCAGAGAATTCGCTAACTTCGACTTTGGTGGAAATCTTATCATCGGCCTTCTTACCAACAACCAATTTGCCAAAATCTTCCATCGTCGCGTCTGCAAAGCTGAGCGTGTCTTTGACTTCGACGTTGATTTCCTCTTGCGACGCGATTACTTCTCCGCCAAATTTTGAAGTGATGTTGCAAACAATAAAGTCGTCGATGGCAACCGGTTCTTCGACAGGAACAAGGTCGCTCACCCGTCGTCCCAAGCCGACGATCTCAGCGTCGACATCGGCGTCAGTGAATTCTTTTTCAGGCCGTTCAAGCTTCAGCCCTTTCCATTGTGGAAGATCAAACTCCGGCCGCACTTCGATGTTGAATTCGTAGGTCAGATCGCCCTCTTCGGGGATCTCCACTTTTTGAAAATCAAGGTCCGGTTCGCTGATCGCGGAAAAAGTCTCTTCGTCGCTAATTTGAGTCAGGCTGTCCATCAGCAGCGACCCTTTAACTTGGTCGGCAACTTGTTTGCGGAATTTCTTTTCGACGATCGAACGTGGTGCTTTGCCAACGCGAAAACCGGGAACCTCAGCGCGTGGCACCAAGGTATCGAACTGTTTAGAAAAATATTGCTCGATATCGTCACGAGGGATCGTCACTGTGACGTGACGTTCGCAAGCGCTTTTTTCTTTGACGTCGATCTTGAGGTCGAGCGATTTTTTTTCTTCGGGAGCTTCGGTGGTCTCAGTGTTCATGCCTGGTTTCCTGATCGCCGTGTTTTCGGGAAGGTTTGTTGGGATCTACAGATCGTAATTTAATAAAAAAAATCATGCTGCGAGTCGCGGCATGATTCTATCAAGTAATTATCTATTTGACTCAAACGATCTCTTGAAAAGCAAGCAAATTAACTTAGCAATGAAATCTGCGATGAAGCAAATAATGCACAAGCCAAGCCTGCCCATAAAAAGCGGGTGAACGGATTCGAACCGTCGACATTCACGTTGGCAACGTGACGCTCTAGCCACTGAGCTACACCCGCATCGGGAAGAAGCAACCTCCCCAACCACCAAGCGATCGAACTCGTTTAAAAACTGACCGCCTCATGTGGGTTGAGATTATAGGGCAGACGCTATGGGTTGCAATACACATATCGTGTCAAAGCATAACGAATATTTGGGTCGTTTTTGAAACCAGCCAAAGTTTGAGCTGATTGAACAGAATTCCTTTGTTCCCGTATAAAAATTCTGCTTTAATGCGGTCGCACAAAAGCAGATTCCCGCATCTGTTGCAAAATCGGGTTTGCCATTGGCAATGACAGACACAAGGAGAAACGGAGAAGCATTTTCAGACAAGAAGTAGCTGTCGGCGAAATAGAAAAAATTGGGATGCTTTAGGATGCTTTAGGATGCTTTAGTATGCTTTAGTATGCATTAGGAAAAATTAGGATGCTTTAGGATGAACTTGACGGGGCGGATCGATTGCTGGGGTGCATCTTCAGCAATTGGAGCCTCCAAGCCGGATCATGGCTCGCGCCGTCGTTGGGTGCTGGCACCGCCAAATTGTCATCTCCGCCAGTTAATGTTAGGTGAAATATGTGTGAAACAATGGGGAATATGCCGCAAAATGCCAGTAAATTAAAATCGGCAGCAGTATTAGTGCACTTTGCGGGTCCACAGACTGCCGTCTATTGCTAAAATGCAGCCCTTGACGGGCATCTTGTTTAAGTGATGTAGCGCTTTCAGTAAATCGTCAAACTCAGTTAGGAATGGAATATGCTCAAGGCAAAGTTAATCGTCGTTGGCGGCGATGCGAAGTCGAAAGAAGTCGACCTCCGACTGCCAACGGTTATCGGCCGTGGACGAGACGTTAGTTTGACTCTACCGCACCCATTGGTCAGCCGCCGACATACTGAACTCTTTGAGAAAAACGGGTACCTCTACGTCAAAGATTTGGGATCACTTAACGGAACCTACGTGAACAATCGCAAGATCAGTTCCGAACAGCGGCTCGCTCCCTACGAATTGTTGACCCTGGGCAATGTCACCTTCCGCGCCATGTATGAAGCCGCCGAGGACCAAATTGCAAATGTCATCGATCAACCGGATCTTAGTGATACAGAAAAAGACACGAAAAAATCCGAGAATCAAAAGGACGAAACAGTCCAATTTGATCGCATCGATCAGGCTCATGAAAAGAAAGATCAAAAACCGTCCCAAGCTCGAAAGCCTCTTAAGAGCGTGGCAACGAAGCAAGCAAATGTGGATGCAAATCCAGTTTCTGGAAAAGTGGCCGCCGCGGTTACGAAGCAAAAGCCAAAAAATGCTCCGTCTCAATCGGTGAGTCCTGCTGATAAATCTGACAAGGTGGAAACGCCAAGCGATATTCTCACCGGCGATGAGGATTTTCTATCGCCCGAAAAATCTATTTCGGTGAGTGCGCTAGAATCGCTACCGCCGTTGAATCCCTCGGTCAGCGTCATGGGCAGCGCGATAAATCTTGGCGATCTGCCCCAGCACTCCGCCATCGAATCGGTTGATCTGGAGGTCGAGGGAAAACAGCGACCCGATGATTGCGGCAAAAGCGACGTTGCGTTAGGTTCGTTCTTGAAGAAGCTTCCGCGATAAAACGATTCTGCGATAACGTGATTCCGCGACAACGTGATTCCGCGACAACATGAAAAAAAATAGTACGATCGATCAAGCGTTGGTCAAAAGAATCCGTTGCAGTGATGCAGATGCTTGGAGCGATCTTATTAAACGCTATGAAGGTCGGCTCTTGGCGTTCGTAAACAGTCGCCTCTCCAATCGCTCTGCCAGCGAGGATATCGTTCAAGAAGCCTTCATCGGTTTTCTTAACAGTCTTCCAAATTTCGACGGACGTCGTTCGCTGGAGAGCTACCTGTTCTCAATTTGCGCTTATAAGATGACCGATCATCTGCGCCGCGAGGGGCGTCGTCCTGCCATTCCTTTGTCTGCGGGCGAGGATTCCAGCGGCGGCCATTGGCAACTCGAAGGCGAAGCCCGTCCGGCAAGTAGTATCGCGCGTTCGGGCGAACGCGAAGCGATCGAACATGGCGCTTTGGCAGAGGCACTCGAACAGCAACTCTTGCATTGGCAGCAAAAGAACGACTGGACTAAGCTTAAATGCGTTGAACTTTTAATCGTGCGTGGAAAATCCAATAAAGACACCGCCGCAATACTGGGCATCACGGAACAGCAAGTCGCAAATTTTAAGTTCGATTTTCTGAATCGAATGCGAACGCTGGTGAAACGTCAGGGGCTCAGCATCGACGTGTTCCCCGAACTCTACAGCGAACAAGCGTAGGTTTGTCTGTCCTTGCTTGTCTGGTAAAGAATCTACGAAATCTCTGAGATCGTCGCCGCAAGTCCTCCGGACACGGTGGCGGTTAAGTCGGATTGGCGTTTTAGCCGTACCCGACCAACGCGTGCGAGCAAGAGCCTGACGTTTTAATTTAAGCCCGGAATGAGGTTTTGGCATCGCGCGGCCGCGTTTGTTGAATGCGGCAATGCGGCAATGCCACTAAACCGCCGCCCTCAACGTTACTCATCCGGGAGAGCTTTGAGCGACTTTGTTCGAAACATCAGAGCCTACCCAATCATCTCACGTGCCATCTTGGTCAACGACGCTACCCCATCACTTAGAAATAAACGCAAGGTCAGCTTCTTCTAGGTCTCCAGGACCATCAAAAGTCACGCTCTCAAAATCATCCGCGAACGCTTCGTCGATTAACTCAACCGCTCCCTCAAGTGCTAACAGAGACGTGTTAGTGACACTCAAATTCTTATAAACGCCAGACGCAAATGCGTCTGCATGGAGATCGTCGTCGGTAGAGTCAACGTGGAGTTGAACTGCGGATAACAGAGGTTGGCTGGTCGGTTCAACGCTCGCAAATGTTTCCGCCGCCAAAACGCTCCGCACGTCCTCCGACGCGTCGCTTACAGAGTCCGTTGAATCTGGTGATGCCTGGGCCTCGAACGCCAACGACGGTGCCGCCGGTTGCTCGGCGGCTGACATCACGGCAACTGCCGGGAGGGTCGCAGCGATGATAGGTTGCGATGTCACCGGTTGCGATGTCACCGGTTGGGACATGACAGGTTGTTGGAAATTTCCAACGTTCTTACCTACGTTGCTCAGTAGCACCGCAAAATCACCCGTTTGGGTTTCAGTGAATATATTGACATCAGAAACGTCGACGTCGCCATCGGCGTTGAAGTCGCCCATTGTCCAAGTAACATTTCCGGTTCTGCCAAGGTTAGACAATACAATGGCTGCATCGCCATTATTGGTTTCGGTGAAGATGTTTACGTCATTGATATCAACGTCGCCATCCAAATTCGCGTCGCCGGGAATCGCGACGTAAATTTCATGAACGTGATTTCCTCCAGCGGTTTGGTTGCTGTCTCCGTCCAAGGCGATGTTCGAGCCGCGCGCTCGCACCGTCTGCTGCAATGTGGCTTGGAGGAAAGCTTCCTCAAGATTGAGCGCTGAAACATCCCAAGTCGCTCTCAGTGTGGTCGCGTCGTAGTTAAATCCGACGGCTGCCACATTGACGTTAATTGTTGAGCCCAATGTTTGGTTAAACAATTGCAAATCGCTCTTGCTGACGATTACGTCGGCGTCAAACACGTAGGAAATCGTGTCAAGTAAATCTGGCCGACTGATATCACCATTGTCACGCACAGCAGCTAACGCCTCAGGTGCGTACGACTGCAGAGAACTGGTCCCGGGGGTCGGTTGAGCGCCCGTCCAGCTACCGCTGAGCGTTCCGTTGAGATTGGCGGCGATTCGATGCAGCGAAGGGCCAGTGCCATCGGCCGCTGGCCAAGGTGCAAGGTCGTCGTACAGCAATTCATCTACCAACACAAACGGAACCGTCCCGTCTCCGTTGGGCGTGTCAGCGCGTTGCAAAACAACTTTACCGAAGCTGTTTGATAACGCGCCTGAACTATCGCCGATCAACTGTATTGAGGATGTAATCCCGTAGTGATTCCTGAACGCTAAGGTTCGATTGGCGTTGATCGGATCCGAGGGATCAAACGACACAATAACAACTGATTGGTTCCCCGCGATGGTTTGCGTGGTGAAATCAAAATCAGATTCGCCCCGCAACCGGTAGTCCGAAAGATTAACCGTCGTGGAAAGCGTGTTTGTCAGTTCGATGAACTCTAAGTCACCTGCGGTTAGGCCCGGTTCAATCGCCAATGCGGATGCGGTTGGGTCGGCAGGATGGTAGTTAACTTCGCCGATCACAACGGGGCTGACCGTAGGAGCGGAGTTAGCCGCGCCAGGAGTCCGTGACGCCAGAGGCAACAACCGACCGGTGCCCGTTGCAGACCGTCCGATCGAAACGCTGTTGAAGGTTGCACCGAAAGAAAGGGCGTCGATAAATCGTTTTGCGTTGCCGGTTCCCGATGTCAACCAAACCTCATCACCACCACTGGAAAGCGCGAAGCTATCGCCACCGGCATTAAAATCATTTTCATCGAAAACAACGTATCCTCCCGCGGAAATAATGGTTCCTGCCGGGATTTGGAAACGGTTCAAAGCGTCAGCAGAATCGCTTAAATACCAGCCACCCACGTTAACCGATGATCCACTATTATTTCGCACTTCAATGAAGTCCGAGTTCGGCGCGTCAGAGTGCGCGAACACTTCATTGATGACAACGTTCGGGGCAATCACGGCCGCCGCTCCCGGCGTACCGCCGCTCGCGTAACTGTTCTGCCAACGGTAATACTTGCTCAACTGTTGAACCGGGGTTGATGCTGGTGAAATCAGTTCCAACGACGCACCGGCTCCGTCAGCGGCTGTTGGGAACGGATCCGAATCCGCATAGTTCAAATCATTGATGACACTCGAGTCGGCGGCAAGCAATGTGATTCCCTCTCCGCTGTTGGATAGACTGCCTTCATAGGTTCCCAAAATTAACGCCGGATTAACGTTTGGATAAGCGGTGGTGAACGCAGCGACGTTACCGACCAATAGCCCGAACTGGCCAGCCGCCAGCGAGGTACCTTCGGCCAACGTCAGAGGTGCACTTGGCCCATCGGTTAGCGTCACATTAGATAAATCGACCGCTGCTCCACCAGCAGGATTGATGTTTTGTAGTTCAATGAACTCTGCACCACCGGCCACCGGGTTGTAATTGATCTCGCTGATGCGAATGTTTGAACCTGTCGCAACTTCATCAGCCACAACGAAGACTGCCGACTGTAGCGCCGACCACGTTCCGTTGGAACTGCGGATTCGACTGAGGATCGGTGTCGTGTCATTGATTACAACCGGAGCGGCCGATTGTGTGCTGGCCAGAAGTTCTGCGTCGAAGCTGATGTCCGAACTGGATGAACTGGACTGGTGAATTTCGACGGCGATCGTATTGGTGCCAGACACCAGTACTGCCCCTGGTATCGTAAATTCGATGAAATCAATTTCATCCTCGCCACCGATGGGGCCATTGGCCGTCGTAAGGTAATTGATATTCCCCGTTGGCAGATTGTCGCGCGCAACTTCGGTCCCGTTAATATAGACCACGACGCCATCGTCTCTGCGGACTCTCAACGTTGCCGATTGATAGTTGCCAGTTGAATTGAATTGCTTGCGAAAATAAGTGGTGATGTGTTTGTTGCCCGCATCCCCGCCGAAGCCAACGGTGGTGACTTCCCCGCCATCACCATAGCCAAGTTCCGCGTTGCCAGCCGCCCAAGCATTATCGTTGTAGCTGACGCCTCGCCAAGCGGTGCCTAGGTTCTGTCCCGTATCGCGATACTTCCAAGCAGACCCCTCGGCGACCAACGTTGAAGAGGATGTCGTGGGATTATAAGTCTGTGCACCAGAATTGATGGCTCCTCCGATCATTCGAGGATCGCTGCGGTCGGTGGTGTAGTAGACCGTGCCGCCATTGCCGTTGAAGCGCAATCCGTCGCCGCTGTCGATCAACCCGCCGTGTTGGGGCGTGTCGTTGATGGTGAACTCCGGCGCGTCAATGCTTGGCAACAGCGGCGCACTGACCGTCCGGTTGTAACTGCCGCCGGGATTGGATCTCAGCTGCAAGACCGTGTTGCGCAATTGGTTTAAAAAGACCGGATTTCGTTGAGCAATAATGTTGTTTCGAACCGACGTCACGGTGTTCAACCAGTCAGTTCTATCCCTTGGGTCATTGGGGCTCTGAGCGTCGCCCCATCGCGCAGCTTCGCCGATGATGGCTTGGTCAATTTGTGATTTCAGTAGATCCCAGCGGGCCAGCATGTTATCCGTGGTCAAAGGCCCATCGTTGAAGAACGTTTCTTGAACGCGATCGGCAAATTTTATCCGATATTCGGCGTTGGCCATCAATTGCTGATGCAACCACTGCGGGTTAAATCTACTGACGCCTGATTCAAAACCGGTGTCATTGTAGGGACCGTTGCGATTCTCATTGAGCGATTTATAGCTATGTTCGGAGTCGTGAACAAAGAACTTAAAACCTTCGTCACCGGTTCGGTCTCGGATCGCGATGTAGTTGTTGATTCCTGTGTTACCCAAGAAATTGCTGATCGGAGCGTCGAAGTTTCCGCTGTGTAGAATCGGCAACATATAGTCGATCAGATTATCGACGTCCAGCAACGTATCAAAACCGGCGTTAGGCGTTTGGTCGGGGTTGAGCCCTTGGGCGGCGAAGTAAGCCGCGTTGTTGATAAACGCTGGCGTGGTGCCGTCAGCGGCGCGAGCGTTGGCCAATTGGAACAGCGCCGCATAGGCAGATAGATTCCCATCGGTTGCCGCGTTGGTGTACGGTCGACCGGGACCAGCATCGGGTTTGATAACATCGAAGTCGTCAGGGTCGCCCCCCAGATAGTCGGCTGCAAAATTGGCTTCGGACCGTTCCTGTGTTTGGAACAGCCCCCAATATTGCCCGTTAATATACAAATGCAACCAAGCGCTGCGCGTCGAAGGCTGACCCAGTGCTAATTGAGTTTCGCGATTGAACTGATCGACGATAAAATTATTTTGGAAGCTTCCTTCTTTGCTCCAAGAATAATTCTGAGCCGTTCTCAAGTCGATTTTGTCAAAGACGTCGACGCCGGTATCTCCGTGGACGGGATATTCAAGTTTCGAGTCCCCGTATTGCCCTCGAAAGAACAACCGGAAGGAGTGTTTGGGGTTGCTGGGTAGGCGACTAAATCCACCACGAATACGCAGCCCTGCGTTGACTTGGAAACCTTCCGAGCCATCGGGGTTGAGCAGCTCTACCGAGGCGGGCCGTTCCCAATCGCGACCGTCTTCTGTGGGATTAGCATAGATGCCGGTGCTAGGGTCAAACAGATTGTCAACGTCGGTGGTAATCGACCAGGTTGGGATCGCCAATAGCGCGTTTTTGACCACGGCCTCTTGGGCGGCGGTGTTGCCGATGACATCGCGGTCCATTCCGTAGTCGACCGAATTGGAGCCCCAGCTACTGGGGAAATTGGGTGGCGCTTGTCCATCGTTGGACTGATCCAGCACGTCGTCGAGGAAAATGTAGGACCACGTTTCTGAAGGAGACGTGTTGAAATTGGACTTAATAGCAGCCGCGCGGAGGACCCTTGTGCTACTTACGGTGATCGGATTGTTATAAACGAAACCATTGGTCGCCGAGGGTTCGCTGCCATCATAGGTATAGCGGATCGTCGCGCCAGAGGTTTCGGTCGACAACGAAATCTGAAAAGAGCTATCGTAAAAACCTGCGGGCGTGCTGACTTTGACTTGCGCGGTCGTACCTGCCGACAGTGATCCGTTAGCGCTGCCGGGCGTCGGTGTGTTGAAGTATCCAACCTCGCGGGGCGTGGAGATTGCCGAGCCGTTAAATTGAACACCGTACGAAACGTCTTGAGATTGAGCAGGGTAGTCCGCCCCGTTGTCACCAAACTCCGACAGCAGATTTCCGGCTTGATCAAACAGCGCGACGTACTCGCCGCCGGCGCTCAATTTGAAACCAGTGTAAAGTGAACTACCGGTCGTGGGGGCGGCGTCGGTGTTCGCGAAAACAATTAGATACTGTCCACGTCCAACATTGCGCGAGGGCAACGTGTATTTGGTCGGATCCGCAGCATCATCGGTCAGTGTAAAGCCACCAATATTGCCCGATGTCGTACCGGCATTAAAAATCTCAATCCAATCGGAAGCCTCGCCGTTGTCATCCCTGATCCCATCACTATTAGATGCTAAGAATTCTGTGATCTGAAAATCAGCGGCCAGCAGTTGCCGTGGCTCGAGCCTGGCAAACGTGAGTTGGCGCTCGGTGGACTGTCTACGGAGAGAACGCTTGCGTGGTGACGCCATAGAAAAACTCGGTGCTTAGAACTTCGAGGTTGAAAAAACCGTGGCAGGAGACAATTTGGAAGAGCTTATAATAATAGTAAATCAGCGACCAAAGGCAATTGAGAATATGTGACAAGGCGCCTCTTCTGCCGGCCAAAACGCAATTAAGGGGCAGCTGGTCCGCACAATCGCGTTTTTGATTGAATCAAATGATCCAACTGTGCCTACTTTGGCTATTGGCATTACGCGACCTGCAGATGGCTTCTTACCACTCGTTGGCAATGTAATTTTATTGATAGCCGAAACGCGGTGCATGGCAGATTGAAAATCTGTCTCACGTGGAGCAGATTCTTAACCTGCTGTGAAGTCTCTTGTCCAATAAAACAAAGTCGAGCGACGAACAGATTGGAGGTCAGGGCGGTTTGTATGAGTCTGCATGAAAGTCCCAGAACTCGCGTTGTATTTAGTTGCACAGTGCCACTTTTGTGAGCGGCAAGGCGCTTGCCTGTAGCCGCTCACAGTTTCGCTGCCGCGATAAAAACCAATGTTTTAATTTGAAAGTGCCGCTGTCCAATCAGAACTTTGGATTCAAACCGAATTCACCTGGTGAGAATCCATTCTACGGGTGAATTCTCCATCTGCCACTGGTCCTAGCACTCGTCCTAACACTCGTCTTGGCAATGGGAACTTGCGCGAACCGATCGTTGAAGACGCTCGAAAACAGCCACCTTCAACATTCCCAACATGGTTGGAAACAGCGAGTTACTTTGTGGCGGCTGTTAACTGAATAATCTTCGACTTGCGATGCAGCAAAGCGATAGACAACGCGTAGCATCCAAAAACCACTGCGGTGAAAAAGACATCGCCGGCCAGCGTGTACTTGAAGAAGGGAACCGCGTTGAGGTAACAACTGATTAAGCCTGCTGTCCCCAGCGGGTACCATCCGCCGCACGCCCAGACCGCAAAATTGGTGACCACAAAAAACAGGCATGACATCATCAGCGTGGCACCCGCAGTTTTCAGTACGACTGATTTTGAAAGCTGGCGTTGTCCGTTTTGACCAATGAAATACCGTCCCAACAAACAACCCGCCAGTAGGCTTCCATAAACGCTGATCGCGATCGGCCAATCGTAAGATCCAATATGCCAGTCGCTGATCAACAGCGCCAACGCGGTGGCCATCATTGCCATCCAAGTTCTGCGAAAGAAGAATCCGCTGAATAGCGCGATCGCAGCGATCGGTTTAAAGTTCGGAAGGTCTGCGATCAACAACCGGCTGCTGAATCCGAAAATGATCAATCCGATCAGCATCACCCAAGGCATTAAATCGCCGCAGCATCGAGAGTTCGAAGAAGGCTGGTTTTGAGTGGCAGTCATGGCACGCGCTGGGGTCAGAGAAAAATACGGCAGAGTTTGTGGGGATATCTTATCTTCAGCCTTATCTCTACGGAAGGCAATTTATCGCCTTTTCCGACGGGATGCTGGACAGATGGATACGGCCAATGGTCGTCATCGGGTCAGTTCTGAAGGCGCCGGACCGTAACTCCATAATAATTCGTCGCCGGGGTCGACCTCGGTAACACCGCTGCCGGTGGAACCTAATTCGCCGTTAAGTTGATAGGTCCAATAATTGTCGTCTCCAGAAAGGCCGCCAACTCCATTGATCGATTTGACGAACGCCGTTTCTCCTCTGCCCGAAGATTGCAGCCTTAAATCACCATTCATTTCAGCTCGGCGAAGAATGTCAAACACCGTTGAATCTTCGGAACAGGGTATCTGAACATCGATGTTTTCCCATTGGCCCCCAAAATCAACGGCCAAAACAACCGTTCCGATCTGCCCCTTGGTTAACGGCTCGGTTGCTGTCTGCCCGCAACCGGCAGCGCAAACGACTGAGATCCCCAGTATTCCCATGATCCAAAGAAAGGGAATCCGTCTCTGGTTTTTTGCGACGTTTCTGGTCGCCTTCAACGTCGATGCTGAATTTTTCAAAGGATTTCCTGCGCTTACTTTAATAGACGTTCTGATTATGCCTGACCAAGACAGGTTTAAAGGTTGTTGATGTCGGATTAGCATTACCGACATGACTGGCACCCAAAATCGTATCGTAACGACCACTGAAATCGAACCCGGCATTCATTCGATTTCCATCCGCCATCCAAGCGGGACAAAAAATTGGCTCGATAGTCCCACGCTACAGCAACTGAGCAGCGTTGTAGATCGGTTGACTGCTGAGGATCGAGCGACTGACCTTCAGGGCATTGTGATCACATCCGAACTGCCCAATCAGTTTGTCGCAGGGGCTGATCTGGCCGCGATTGCCGCGACGGCCAATTTCGCCCAACGAGACATCGAAGCGTTTTGCCGAATGGGTCGCTCTATCTTTAAAAAACTGCATCACTGTGACGCGGTCACGGTCGCGGCGATCGACGGGATGGCAGAAAACGGTGGGTTAGAATTGGCGATGTGGTGTGACTTTCGAATCGCCTCCAATTCTCAGGCCACCCAATTTTGTTTCAAGGACGTGGCTGTCGGTTTGTTGCCTGCTTGGGGTGGTTCGGTGCTGTTGCCTCGACTATCCAATGTTGCCACCACGCTGGCGATGATTTCCACGGCCGAACCACTTTCGGCGGAACAAGCCTTAACCAACGATTTGGTCGATGCGGTTGTTGATTCCAATCAGTTAACTCCTGCGGCCCTCACGCTGATCCGCCAACATGCGAGCGACAGAAGATTGTTGGCCGCGCGGCGGCAGGCAAAGACGCAGCCGGCAGTCTTTGATCTTGAGAACGATCGTCCGCTGCGGGAACAAGTCGCCGTCGTCGCGGCCAAGATTGGGGAATCGACCGAGATCTATCCCTTCGCCCCCACGGTCGCAATGGAGCATATCTTACGGACTGCCGGTGGCGATTTTGAATCGACGTTGCTATCCGAAACCGCAACGGTCGTGCAAACCTACGGCTCACCGGCGAACGTGGGGCTGTTGAATCATCACTTTTTGGTAGAGCGCAATAGCACAGAACCCGGTTTAGTCGATTTGAACCTGACGCCTTCTGTGATTACGAAATTAGGCATCGTGGGAGCCGGTGTGATGGGGCGCTCGATCGCGCAAGTCGCGCTTTGCTCGGGTATCGATGTCGCACTGGTTGACGCCTCAAAAAACGCGCTCGCCATCGCGCGGGCTGAACTCGCGCCGCCGGAATTCGATGTTCCTGAAGATCGACAATTGGTCATCTCTGAGGATTATTCTTGTTTGGCAGACGTTGATCTGGTAATCGAGGCCGTCGTAGAAACGGTTTCAGTCAAAGCATCGGTACACGCCCAAATTCAAGCCGCCGTGCGAAAGAATATCTTAATCGCCTCCAATACCTCTTCGATTCCGATCGAATTGATGGCTGAGCAATTTGAGTCGCCTGATCGCTTTTGTGGAATCCATTTCTGCCACCCGGAAGTCATGTCGCTGGTAGAAGTCATCGCCGGCCCCGGCAGTTCCGAACAAACCGTTGCCGATGCCGTTGGATTCATTCGGCAGTTGTCAAAGATGCCGATCGCAATCAACGATGGGCCCGGTTTTGTGGTCAATCGTCTACTGGCCGCCATGTTAAACCAAGCGCTGAACCTGCTGGTGCAAGGGTTGACGATTTCGCGCATCGACGACGCAATGGTTGAATTTGGATTTCAGGCGGGACCCTTTCAGATCATCGACATCATCGGTGCCGACACGTGCATGTACGCCGGCCGCGTGATGTGGGAGCACGGATTGAATTGCGTCAGTCTACTACCGATCCTGCCTAAGTTGGTCAAACACAATCGGCTGGGACGTAAGACGCTGATTGGATTTTATATCTATCCCGATCATCGCGCCGACCCGATCGTCGATGATGGGCTGGACGAGATCATTTCCAAGTATCAAACATCGGAAGTCTCGCCAGAGATCGCAAAGCTTTCTAATTCAGATATCGCGTTACAGATCCTCGCGCCGGTGGTGCTCGAAGCGACGCGCATCATCGAAGAGGAGGGGGTGAACGACTTTCGGGATATTGAATTGGCCTTCATTCACGGGCTTTCGTTCCCGCAGCATCGCGGGGGGCTGCTGTTTTGGGCAGACAGTGTCGGCATCGAAAAGATCGTAAAGACGTTACTGCGACAAACGAAAGCCGATCCACGCTTGCAGCCCACGGAACTGTTATCCGAGATGCGACAGGTGGATCAGAAATTCTATCGTTTGAATTGACCGGCAGCCATCTGAGGTGCGGGCCGAGTAACACTCAGCAGACTCTAGCGATTGGCTTCTGCTTCGGCGCGAGCTTCTTTTTGTGCCGCTGCTTCACGCGAGAGCTTAAATTCAGGCCCTTTAGGGAAGTACTGTAGATCGTCTTCCAAGAAGTAAGCGCTTGGCAAATTTTGTCCCGCAACGCTGACTTGGCAGCCTGTGAAAACGCAGCCCGCTGCACAAGCGGCTGAGAGTAATACGATGTTCAGGTAGTTAGTTTTCATGGAACGTTTTCGTTTAACGTTAAAAGATGTTGAGTAGTTCCGCTGTTTCGGTGTAACGACGCAATGCACCCTGCATCGAGTCGTTCTCGTAACCGACAAATTTCTTATCGTCGGTACAACCGCTGGACTTTGACATTTTCGCAGATAAATCGGTACAGGTTGCCTAAGTTGAAAGCCGTGGGGCTTTGGGCGGTTTGCTGAGTCGTTCTGAGTCGCTTTGAGTCGTTTTGGGAAGGTAGACGCTTGCTAGCGATGCCCTTTTGGCTCTGTGGCTGAAATCGCGTTAGCAAAGATCAAGCGGCGCCAATCAATCGCCTGTGCCGCAAGTGATTTGGGTTTTTAGGACGTGAGCCTCAAAATACGAACCGTAGCGCCAGTAAATGAGTCTCCGCGTACCGGAAATGACTTACTCGCTGGTGCGTCGGATTTGTATTGCCGAGCCCTGGATTATCCAAAATAAACGCCGTTGCTAATCGCCATTTTAGACGCCGTTTCGGCGATAGGGGCGTGTTGATTAAGTGAGCCGTTCAGAAGCTAGCCCAATGGCACTTACTTTAGATTTTACTTGCGGTGCAGAAACCAAAATTTAGCTCTCCCTCTCCTCGTGAATTCGGACGTTAGATCTTCCCACTGGTAGCAAACGTCATCCGAATTTTTAGGGAGAGGGGGCTGGTGGGTGAGGGTTTTTCGAACGTAGACTTTTGCCCAGAGGCAATGGTTTACGAGATCATTTGCTGGCGGAAGTTGTTGTCCCAAACTTTGTTGCTCCTCACCCCCCAACCCCCTCTCCTCGTGTATTCGGTCAGCGTTTGATCAGATGGCAGCGTCTTTAGGTCCGAATTCACGAGGAGAGGGGGGGCTAGTTTTTATGGTTGGATGTAAAGTAAGTGCCATTGAAAGTAAGTGCCATTGGGCTAGCTTCTTGCCGCTCACCGTTTCGATACCACGATATTAACCAGTGTTTTGATTCAAATGTGGCGCTGTCCAACTAAACCGCTGGCAATTATGAGAGACCCAAGTTCTTTTTCTCGTTGGCCCACATCTTTGTCGTCGCCGCCGCACCTTCGGCTTCAGGCACTGCGTCGCTGTGAACGTCGAACCAGTCATTGTCGAACTGAATAAATCCATGCTTGCCCTTGACCTGCGAATTCTTGATCGCTTGGCGGGCCGTCAACGCGATGGTCGCGTCGGCCAATGCCAAAGGACCGTTGCAACGCGGCTGATTCTCTCTATCGCCAGACTGAATGCACCAGGCCCAATGTTCGATTTGTTCTTTGTACCCACGGCTGACAGGTCCTGACTGAGCGGCTTTTGCAGGTGCGGCGTCAGTGCTGGTGGTTGTGTCCAGCACTGCGACACTGCCCTTTTTCTTAACGCCAGCTTTCCAACCCGGACCTCGGGTCGAATACAAAAGAACTTCCGCTTCTTTATCCAGAACCAACGTCCCTTTGCTACCCATGACGACTTCTCCATAGCCACCAAAGCCATTTCCGTTGATCGAAGAATACGTGACGACTACCTTTTTATTGTCTGCCTCTTTATATGACGGAATGCCGCCTGGAAAATTATCACCGTAAGCATTGATCCGGTCATTGAATCCGACCTTAAAATCATCGTCGTAGCCTTGGCCGGGAAATTCAAACGTGCAATACACGTGATCAGCAGCATCGCGATCATTGGGGAAAATATGACGTCCGCCGGCCGCATGCACGGTCAAGGGATGAACGTGTTTGCCCTTTTCACGCGATAGTGCTGAGATAAAGATGCTGGCTGCGTCAAGCTGGTGGCTGCCGAGTTCGGCCATGAGTCCACCGCCGGTTCGGTCCCACAAACGCCAACGAATCAATTCTTCAAGTGCACTTCGACTGCGATCCGCGTAGACATCAGATCGCGCCTCATAGCCAAACTTATCTGCTGGAACATCCTTGTCGCGTACCAGTTGTGTCCACTGGTCAATCTTCCGGCTCAGATCCAAACGATCGGTTTGGCTGATATTTTTCGAATTGTAAGCCTTGATCAGCTTGTCCAACTGCGATTGAATTTTGTCAACGAATTTTCCTTCTGCGGTGTATTCGCCACCTGGAATTGGCAGCGCCCATGAATCCGCGCCCGGCAAGTTGTTCCGGTGCCATTGTGCTCGAATGTGATGCAGTTCTCCCAGCAATCCCCATTGAATAAGATTGACGGCATTGTCATAGAGAATGCTGTAATGACGCTGGTGACCAATCGCCATCTTCAAATCGAGATCTTCGGCAACGCGCGACATAAGTTTGCACTGAGCAACGTTATGAGCCATCAGTTTTTCGCACAGAACGTGTTTGCCGTTCTGCATCGCGGCGACTGCGATAGGAGCATGCAAGAATAACGGCGTCGCAATGATCACAGCGTCGATGTTAGGATCCGCAACGGCATCCTTCCAATCCTCATAAATTTTAACGTTGCTTCGCGCCTCGCCCTCTGAACTCCATCCGTAAACGTCCATTAAACCTGCGCGCACCTTCTTTGCATTCGCAGAAGACCAGTCACCGTGAAAGGCGCGATGGATGCTGGAGGGGCGGATGTCACAAATCGCTGTGACCGTCACATATTCGGGATTGATGGCACCGATCAACACGTTGCCCTCGTCGCCGGTACCAATTACGCAGACGCGCACAGGTTCCGAAGGTCGGTCATAACCGAAGTACATCGCCCCAGCACCCGCAGCGGCAACACCACCGGCGGCAATAGAACGCGTCAAAAAACCACGACGGTTGTACTTGTCATGCGCGGTTACCGCTGAGTAGTAGTTCTCCTGTCCATTGGCTCTTTCTTCAGGCGTTAGCGTATTCATGATTAGCTTTCGTGTTCAACGTTGAATTTGTGATTGCGTGTTCAGATCAGTCTTCGACAAGCGTTCAGCTGATTGCTCAACCAAGGTCAGTTCAAACGGTCGCTTCGACCGGTCTGTCATCCTTGCTTGCGGCGCTGGCCAAGAAGAAGTCCAAGCCGCCTATCCTTCCGGCACAAGTCGCGAAAATAACTAACAAGGCGGCCAGTTCTATCCAGTAAAAATAAGTCGGTGCAGTTCCCGGAATCCAAAATGGTTGTGTCAGAACGACGGAAATCAGGAAAATCGCGGCCGCTCCAGAGGCTAACCGTGTAAAGAGTCCAAGAATCAACAGCACTCCCACGATCGTATCAAACCATGGGATAATTTTGTTGATCATCTTCAATTGGCTGTAGGGCTGATCAAAGGGTCGATGAGCCAATATCTCTCCGGCTTCTTCGGTTTGATCCTCCACCGCAAGATCATTCAAACGCCCTTCATAGGCCGACCACATCCCGTCAATCTCTTGCTTCCAGCCATAGAGCTTCTTCTGTCGATCGCTCTTAATTGTGCCGACTTGGTCGCGCAGTGAATCGACATAAAGTGCAACGGATGCCTTGTTTTCGCCATCACGCGTGAAACCAGCCTCGCGATCCTCAGTTCCGAAATGAGCCACTAAATCAACTTGATTGTTTTGCAACCAAGAATCCAATTCATACTTAGCATCCTCCAGCGTCTCTTCGGCGTCAGCCAACTGGGAACGGATCTTCTTGATCTTCTGTTCCGCTTGAGCTCTTTGGGTCTCAAGATCTTGCGTCGGTTCATTTTGCGTCTGGAGTTTCTTAATTTCTTGAGCCAGAACTTCTCTTCGCTGTTTTAATTGATCGACAAGTTCTGGATCACCGAAGCGATAGTGGCTGGCAGCACGGTGCATAAAATCTTCCCAGATCACATACGTTAGATCTGGATTGAGCGTCACCGACTCAGGCCCCACGGCGGCCTGGTCAACCTCTACGCCAAATCGCTTCGTACCGTCGGGATCGTCCAACATGGCTTTAAAGTGAGGAGCCAGTGGCCCCTTGGCGGACTGTAAAAAACCGCTGGCGTCAAATCCATTCTTCAGCTTATAAGTGCCTTCTTTGAAAAAGTGAAATCCGACAACGAATCGCAAGAGCATGAGAGCTATGAATGCAAGCACAAGGTGAAAACGATTAAGTTGCAAAATTATCTTCCCAGTAAAACCGACAGAACAAACAGAACAAACAGCGCCGCAACAAAAGACAACAATAATTGTGCCAGTTTACTGTCTCAATGGCAAATATAAATAGACAGATTGTCACTCTAAAGACTCTCCATCCGACTCTTAATCAGTTCCCGCTGCGCGGGAGGAAGCTTGGCATAGTATTCGTTCAGCTTGTCCTGATGGAAATTCGCTTTTTCGGAATTACCCAGCGTTTGCTGGCATTGGATCAAGTGATAATGGGATCGAATCAGAGCCGGTTGCAGTTCGAGCGCCAGTTCGAAATTCTTAACCGCTTCCTCGGTGTCACCTGTCCGCAGGTAATTCATACCTAAAGATTGATACAACATCGGCTGATCAAACATTTCCAACGCGATCAAATTGATGTCAAGCATATTTTCGACACGACCATCCTTATCAGAGCTGGCGATGTCAATGATATTGTTAAGAATCGTCTGAGCGATCTTCTCCAACCGGAAGGCAATTTTCCAATGGCTCTTTCCGTCCTGAATATCGCCTTCTCGGATCATGTTGAATCCAATCAGCAAATGAGTCAGCGATAACTTTGGAGAATCCAGCATCGATTCCTTCAGCCATGTCATATTTTGATCACTGTTTTTCGTTTTTACGATTACATCAATCATCATTCGATAGGCTTCGCGTTCAGCAGGGTTCGCATTTAGGCTCATGCAAATGGCTGAAATGTGCTGCAGGAACTCTTCGCGATTGTCAAAGTCCTTAAACTGCTGAGCCTTCAACAAAAATACTTTCGCGCTCGAACGAACGAATGCTTGCTTTAGAGAAGTGTCATCAAAGGTTTGAAAAGCCTGTTGCATAGTCTTTACGGCACGATCATAGTCCTTTACGCTGATCGCGCTGTCTCTGAGTGCAACAAAAATCTTCAGCCTCAATTCATCCGGCAGGTTTCGCGATATTTTTAAAACCTCTTTAAAAAGATTGTCAAATTTCTCCATCGCGCCGGCTTGGCTACCGAGTTCGCGTTTGATGCTCAGCAGTCGCGGAATTTGTAAGATTTGCCCGATGCTCATTTGCCGTTTAGAGACAATTGGGTTGAACATTGGATTGATGACGTTATCGAGGGCCACCTCCGCCTTTTGCAGATTCTCGATTTTGCCATCCTGATCGCCGGCTTTGGCCGCTTCCATCGCACGAATTTGATATTGGGACGCAAGCGATACCTGCGCATCCAAATTGGATGGATCTTTCTCAACCACTAACTCTAGATGTCGCGATGCAAGTTCATCAAACTCTGATTCATCTTCCCTTTTAAGTTGCGACTGTTGATATTTTCTGGCCAACCATAAATGAGCCGGCACATAGCCGGGGCTATCTTCAGGCCCAAGACTCTTCATTAATGACACCGCTTTGAGCGGTTGCTCGGCGGCATCTAACGCAAGTCCTACACGGTATTTCTCGACTTCCTCTTCCGGCTTCAGGTGGTGCAACTTTTCTGCAAAAATTAGCACATCCTTGGGATCGGATTTTTCATTGCGAGCATACTTGCGATACATACCGGTCGTCCGTCCGACCGTCAGACGATTGTAATAATGCGTCGTCACGTAAAATAAAACAGAACATGCAAAGACGATTCCAACCGCAGGAAGCCCCAAAATAAACGCCCGTCCTTTTCGTGATATTGTCCACGCTTGAACCATAAACACGATGAAAGCGAACAGCAAACGAAAGGGCAGCGTCAACACAGCCACAACCGACGAGACAGCACTGCCGTCGGGATCGCGAATACCATCGTCGCCGGTCAAAGCATCTGCGAACCAATCTCGGACCGCCGTGTATGGGTAAAATAGCGCATCAACGATTGAGAACGAATCACTTTCGCCGCGATTGCTGTTTTTCGAATTCATCTTTGGGCTTTACGGAGAGAGGGGGGGATGGCAGTTAAAACAGACAGTGTTGCTTGAGTTAGTAGAACCGTTGGGCATCTGAGCAGCTGGAGCATCTGAGCAATTAAGTGTTGGGCAAATATTCAGTTGGGCAATGACATTTTCGCGTGGCCATCGCAGCCACCGCCCTAGAATCACGCCGCACCGGACTACTCGGTCTCTTTCGTATTCTTCAACACTTCGTCCAGCTTATTTCGGTATGGCGTACTATCCAGATTGTAATTGTCGTAACAGACAATCACCGATTTCAAGAGATCGACGTTTTCTGGGCGAATTGCCAAAGCCTTTTCAAACTCGGCCGCCGCTGCCGCATAGTTTTTCAGCTGCATAAGCGCCGTCCCTAACGTGTGCCGGTACATTGACATATTGGGACTGTTACGCTTGTCACTCGGTATCAATCGCATTGCTTGAGCGACGAGATCATGAGCGCGTTCGGCGTTTGACTTTTTCTTCCTCAGCAATTCGCTCTGCGTAAAGGTTCCTTCATCCTCACCTTTTAAATAAGCGTAAGCGAGATTGTTGAGGATCGCAGGATTGTCCGGTGCCATCGCTCGGGCTCGCTCGTAATGTTGCTGGGCCACTTTATAGTCCCTGTTCTTGAGCGCCTGCAGACCCATCTGATTGAGCACTTCAGGAGGCAAATTCGCCTGGTTATCAGGATCGTAAATTTGACGAGCACGCTCTCTTACAGAATCATAAGGCGAAAACGCCAAACGAGACACGCTCTGCAAAACAGTACGATCGTTTTCATTAAACGAGAACGCCTTTGCATAGTAACCCAACATCTCCAACTGCTTGTCCTCTGGAAATCCCAGCAGATCCTTACGCAGTGGATCACCATTTTGGGCAACGGTCCAAGAAATATAAAGCTGAGCAAGATATTGTTTAAGGAAGGGCTGCCTCGCCATATTATCGGTACCAGCCTTATAGCGGTCTAACTCTTTGAGTAATCGGCTTTCCAGCGTGTCAAAATCCTCCAAAAGCGACATCGACTGGGCATATCCTTGCCACGCCGATACCCATCGGGCTGAGTCCTTTTGAACTTCTGATGACGACAACTGCTGAGAAAATGCGCTCGATGCCGACGCCAACGTCGACTGTCTTTCACCCGGGTCATCCTGCAATTCTAACAGTGGCCTGAAGTATTTCGGGTCCGCATCAAAGACCTTCTTGAATGTTGCTCGAGCATCTGACGTCGATCCTTTGAGTCTCAGCAGTCGCGCCTTAATTTTCAGAGCATCTAAATTATTGATATCATTGGTTAAGCAGTGCTCGACATGAGCCAACGCCTTATCAATGTTCGCGATGCGTTGGATCGGATTCTTTGCCGGCGAGTTCTCAAAAAGCAGTGCTAACTGCAAGTGCGCCTTCGGGTAACCTGGAGTATCCAGCGGAGATATTTGCCTCATCATCTCAAAACATCGACGCACATCCCCCTCTGCCATCGCCCTAAGCGCTAAACGGTATTTATACTCATTCTGTTCTGGCTGAATCTTAATCAGCTTTTTAAGAAATACTTTCGTTCGCTCGTTCAGCTCTTCTATCTCCTCTTGACGCGGGTCATCCTCCTTCGCTTGAGCAGCACTGACCGGATTGTCGGACAAAGCGTTCTTGCTGATGATCGCCTGATTAAGATCATCCTGCAACATTTTACGCTGGTTATCGGTCTGCTGAAGAGCGCTGGAGTAAGACTCAACAAGCGACTCCTGTCCGCCCCAACTCATGAAGAACACCGCCAGGGATCCCAACACCGCAATCAACACTGCGGGTAGGCCTTTGACAAATGCGCTACTACGAACGCTGCCGTCTGAGAAAGCAGAAAACAGTTCCAAAGGAGATGTGATCAGCCTCACGGGCAGCATCAGCAAACGCTGCAATTGGAATAATAAAAAGTTCATGGATTCAATTGGTTTCAACTAGTTTCACAAGGCCTACCAAAGTCGACCAAATCGAGCACGGCAGATTGCTTTGGACCTATCGAACCAGTTTAACCCAATTCGCAAATCGTCTCCATAACTCGCTTAACGAAACACGAGGCTTTTCGATCGTTCTTTACGTAAGCGTTGCGTTACACAATTTTGGAAATTTGGGCAAAATCCAATCCACCGACACAATCGACAATCGAAGGAATAACGTCAGAACTGCAAAAATTAGAAGAATCAGCACAAGTCCCCATCCTCAGCTGCCGAAATGTAGGAATGGGTAGGTTTACAGCCCTAAAACACGACTCTCATTGTCTTTCGACCCATGAATAAAAAGCTTAACACGATCACCTTGGCTACTACGCTGGCAAGCCTCGGATTCTGCAGCCTTACCTTCGGCTGGCAAACAAACGTTGATTCGCTGGTAGGAACTGGCGTCGCCAGCCATTCGCAGCTATCTGCAAACGGAATGTTGCCTCCGATTGTCACAGGTAAGCAGGCTTCAGTGCCCTTCGGTGACAATTTGCCCCCAATTATCACCGGTAGATTGATCCAGCAAGCGAGCGCTCAATCGCCACGTTTGCCGCGCTCATCGCAATCCCAAGCTCTGCAAGCGACGGGTATTCCGACCAAGGAATTGGAAACGTTCGCCCAAGGCGGTGGACTGAAACCGCTCAATTCCATCATGAACTCTGACAGTGCGCCCAACGTCTACCGTCCACCTGCACCATCCAAACCCAAACTTAAAACGCCCGCGCCAGCCGCGCGTGTGGCCCGAGCCGCAACACGTCCTTCACAGGGCAGCGGCTCGCGCTCCGTTCTCGATTCCATCGCTCAAGACTACGCCAACGGCGGTTCAGGACAACAGGATGTCTTGCCTGACGTTTCACAACCTGTGTTTGACGGATCTTATGGGGCGTCCCAATACGATCCCTCGGGGATCAATAGCGGCTTTCAGCAAAACAACTACGGCCAACCGACCGTCGCCGATCAAGGTTTCTCCGGTCCCAACTACGTCGATCCAAACTTCGTCAACAGTGCCACTTATTTTGATCAGAACGCGGCCATGTACGGAGCTCCCGCTGCCGGCGGCTGTGCCACCTGCGGCGGCGGACTCGTAGACGGAGCCTGTTCCACTTGCGGACCGGCGGCCGGATACAGTGATGGCCCCATCATCCGAGACTACGGCACCTTCGGGTCGGTCAGTGCGGCCAATCGTTATCTCTACCTCGACGCATTGATCATGACACGCGCCGATGGCGACATCGCTAACTCAAACTTTGGTACGCTCAACGATTTCGATTTCACTGGCGGCCTCCGAGTCACCTACGGTACCCGCGACGATTCAATTTTCGGCCGCGAAATCAGCTTCATGGCTTTACCGGGTGTCGAACAGGAAATTTCACGCACCGACCCATTGATCCAACAACCGTTCCGCGCCGATCAAGGTGCTCGATTGTCCGTTATCAACCTGCCAATCTCTGGTGCTCCTTCGGACGCATTTACCGGAGCCACTGCCCAAACGCAAAGAAAAGAATCCGATCTCTACTCGGTTGAGTTCAATCGAGTCAACTGGGGTTGGGATCTCATCAAGACCTTCAGCGGCCTCCGCATGGTCAGATTCGACGACAGCTACAACGTGACCAGCACCGGCACCCGCGCTCAACGCGACTTCGAAGGCGAAGTGGTCCGCACGCCATCAGGTAACGTTGTCTTTGACACTGTCGACGGCAGCTACACCTTGGACGCCAGCAACACTTTATTGGGCGGTCAAATCGGTGGCGAACTTTTCTACGACATCGGTTACCGTTGGTCAGCGTCCGGCTTTGGAAAACTAGGTCTCTTCGCCAACTTCAACGACTTCGACACCAACTATAACAACGGCGACTTCAATGTCTCCAGCGAAAGTGATAGTGTGACACTGTCCACCGTCGCCGAACTAGGCTTTTTGGCTCACTACCAGATTCGCACCAACCTGCGATTCCGAGCCGGCTACAACGCAATGTTCGTCGGTAACGTCGCCTCAGTCGCGGACAACATCGGTGGTACTACCGGACTGTTCACCGGCTTTGAAGCCACCGATTCAGACGACGTTCTGTTTCATGGATTCTCTTTCGGTTTAGAGTTCTTCCGCTAAGAATTCCACCCCCGGCAACCCAGCATACTCGCAGCACGCCCTAATGATTTAGTGCGTGCTGTTTTCGTTGAAAAAAATGCTAGTGATTTGTCCAAACCAAAAAGTTCGGTAGGGAAAATTAGCCGTCTGGGCGCTACCCTAATGGCACTTACTTTACATCCAAAGATAAACAACTAGCTCCCCCTCTCCCTAAAAATTCGGATGACGTTTGCTACCAGTGGGAAGATCTATCGTCCGAATTTTCAGGGAGAGGGGGAGCTAAATTTTGGTTTCTGCACCGCTAGTAAAAACTGAAGTAAGTGCCATTGGGCTATCGCCTAAACGGCTCACTTTATCGACAGGCCGCTAAGGCTAAAACGGCTAATCCTAATATTTAGCTTTGACGAACCACTAGTCAGCAATATTATAATCGTTTCCAAATCACGACACTTTAATTCTTTCAACAAGCGAGCCGCCCTATGACCGCTAACACCCCGCCACCTATCGACGTACGTAATTTCGATCACGTCACGCTGGTGGTCAGCGATTTAGCAGCAACGCAAGAATTCTACGTCAACGTTTTGGGGTTGGAAAAAACAACCCGCCCCGCGTTTAATTTTCCAGGAGACTGGTACGAAATTGAAAATATACTTTTGCATGTGATTTTGGCCGACAGCGATTCTGGTCTGCCTGGCCCGGGCGATCGCAGCGTCAAAAAAGTCTCGCGCGGACAGCACCTCGCCTTCAACATAGATGACTTTGATGGAACGATTGACCTTCTCAAACAACATGGCATCGCAATCGCATCTGGTCCCAAAGAGCGCCCCGACGGTGCCGCTCAAGTCTACATCAATGACCCCGACGGGCACCTGATCGAATTGTTCGCGCTTAAAGTCTGACCAAAATTCAGCTGCCAACATACTGAGCGTAAATCCGTTTCGCCACTGCTAAATCGTCGGTTCCTGAAATGATAGCGCGGCCATCGCTGAATACCGTTACCGAAAATTCATCCACATTAAACCGGACCAAAAAAGCGTTCTGTTTCACGTCCGTCACCCCTGAAAGTTTCTCAGCCAATCTATCCAACGCGATTTTCGCGCGGTTAGCAAAACTGACTTGCACGGCGTTACGACCGCACAACACCACCGACCGACTTTCCTTTTGGCCATCCAACCAATTCAGCTGCTTCCCTTTACAAGCAGGACAATCGACGTTGGATCGCAGGCCGCTGACGTCCATCTGCCGAAACGTGTTGGACCACATTTCGAACACGTTCAGCTTCCGATTGACAGCCGCGCGATTTCCCGACAGTAACTTGATCGCCTCCATCGCCTGAAACGACGCCACCACGTTAATGATGGGAGCCAGGATTCCAAACGAATCGCAGGTGTCGGTCGTTCCCGGTGCTGGCGGACCGTCGATCATCAAACAATGCAAACACGGTGTCTCGCCCGGCAACACGACCATCATCTGCCCGTCGGCTCCCAAACATCCGCCATAAATCCATGGCGTTTGCGTCGCGATGGACACGTCATTGATTAAGAACCGAATCTCAAAATTATCGGTCCCGTCGAGAATCAAATCGCAATCCTCTACCAGAGCGCGAATATTGCCCGAGGTCACGTCGGCGACTGCCGGTTCAATCTCAACGGTCGAATTTATTTGTTTAAGCCGCGCCGCCGCCGCAATCGCTTTGGGAAGCCCACTGGCGACATCGTTTTCGGTATAAAGCGACTGGCGCTGCAGGTTGCTGATCTCCAAAAAGTCGCGGTCAACGATACGTAAGAATCCAACTCCCGCCCTCACCAATGTCTCGGCAATCACCGAACCGAGTGCCCCGCATCCGATCAACGCAACCCGCGCAGCGAAAAGTTTCTCCTGCCCGGATTCACCGATGTGCGGGAATCGAACTTGGCGGCTGTAGCGTGCACTAAATTTTTCGGCATCACTCTTAGTCATTCATCGCTCGTTAAAAATCACCGAAAAACCCCACGAAAAACCCCATCCTCGAAAAATCCCAAATCCCAA
>Ga0114956_1000635_pt1 | contig 26122 bp, 31 predicted proteins | sample MaitaG_FD_87304 | JGI IMG/M metagenome (GOLD analysis project Ga0114956, IMG submission 87304) | Marine algal microbial communities from Maine, USA - Maine_Asex2 metaG | ecosystem: Host-associated > Algae > Red algae > Unclassified | place: Maine, USA | collected 2015-01-05
ATGCGCCTGCGCTTCGAACTGCTGGGCACGCGTATTGAAAAATCGTTAAAGCAATCGTTTTATCGAGATGGCTACATGGTAATTAAGGATGCACTACCAAATGAGCAATTCAGTCAGATTAAAAATGAAGTCGGCGCTATTGATGCTGAGGTTCGGGAGTGCCAACAAGGTGATACGCTGACCCATCGAATTCTGATAGACGAACAATCCAAAAGCGAATTACCGGTGTGCAGTGACATGCTTGCAAGCAAACAATATTTATCACTGCATAAATTCGCCTCCGGAAAAAACAATCGACCTGTCTCTTATATACAGACGATTAAAAATCATTTTGTTGAAGGACCATCCGATCCACAGAAAAATCTTCACTCAGATACGTTTCATCCAACCATGAAGAGCTGGTATTTTCTGGATGACTGTAATTCAGACAATGGCCCGTTTACCTATTTGCCTGGATCGCAACGTTTAACCATGGCACGCTTGAAATGGGAATACCAAAAAAGCATCAGCATCGCCAGCCAGGGTGACAAGTATTCCAGCAATGGCTCGTTTCGAGCAACGCCTGAAGATCTGTTGAGCATGGGACTTGGGCAGCCCATTGGCTTATCAGTACCAGCTAATACGTTGGTTATAGCAAACACACACGGATTCCATCGTCGAGGTGATGCAGCTAAACGCAGTATGAGAACCGAGATCTGGAGTATTAGTCGCAGCAACCCATTCAATCCGTTTCCAGGGTTCGATCTTCCCGCTTTAACGCGGTTACAAAATCGTGCATTAACGTGGTATCGAGAATATTGCGATAAGCAGGCTGCGAAAAATGGCACCCAGTCAAGCTGGCATATCGTATCCGCACGCAATACCCTTGATGATCCAGAAACTGAATCAAGGCAAAAAGAAGCAGCCTGATCTTTTCATTTTGTTTTAGTTTTTCATTGTGTTTTAATTAAGTCGAGTACATCTCGCTGCTCGACAAACACATCTGTGCGCATGCAAAAATCAATACTGATAACCGGCTGTTCATCCGGTATAGGCTTGGATGCCGCCACAACGCTGCACGCAGAGGGCTGGCAAGTACTGGCTACTTGTCGAGCAGAAAAAGATTGCGATGCGTTAAAAGAACGAGGCCTCGAAAGCTTTGTACTTGACTATGCCGACTCTGATTCGGTTTGTCATGGTGCCGCACAAGCTTTGGAGCGTACCGGCGGAACGATCGATGCGTTGTTCAACAATGGGGCTTATGGTATTCCGGGCTTTACCGAAGATATCCCCAGAGACGCTATGCGTCATCTATTCGAAACTAATCTGTTTGGACCATTCGAGCTGATTAATCAGCTGCTTCCGGCCATGCGCAAACAAGGTCATGGAAAAATCATTAACTGTTCATCGGTTCTTGGCTTAGTGGCGATGCGTTATCGTGGCCCCTACAATGCCAGCAAGTTTGCAATGGAGGGCTTGAGTGACACATTAAGACTTGAGTTGCATGGTAGCGGAATTCATGTCGTGTTGATTGAACCCGGGCCAATCAGTACAAAAATACGTGTGAATTCTCAACCGCATTTTGAAAAATGGATTGATACAGAGAATTCTGCGCATACAAACACGTACGAACAAGTGGTAAAACCGAGGCTCTATGCACCGGTTGGTGGTCCACCGGATAAGTTTGAACTGCCCAGTGCTGCGGTAACCGACAAACTCAAACACGCGTTAAATAGCGAAAATCCAAATCCGCGTTATTACGTGACCACGCCAACCTATATGGCTGGCGTGTTCAAGCGAATTTTCTCTACTCGTGTGCTCGATAAGATACTACTGCGCAGTTAGTAGCTAACTGGCTTTACGCAGTTCAGGTTTTACACTTGCACCAGAAGGCATGGATGCTTCGACCGATTGCCCGATCATGTCTGCAGTTGCCGCCGACAAAGTCCAGCCAAGATGACCGTGTCCAGTATTATAGAAAACGCCTTTTTGCTTACCTGCACCAACGCGCGGCATCATATTAGGCATCATCGGTCTTAGACCCGCCCAGGGTATAACCTGCGCAGTACTAACATCGGGAAACAGCGATCGACACCACTGCGTCAACGGACGAATGCGATCATCGCGGATATCATAATTCACACCATTAAATTCAGCTGTTCCGGCAATGCGTAAACGATCATCACCCAGTCGGCTAGTAACAATCTTCGCATCATCATCAAGCAGGCTAACCCAGGGTGCGGCCTGCTGACTTGCTTCGTCGTTTAACTCAACCGTAATTGAATAGCCCTTAACAGGATAGATGTTTACTCGATCGCCAAGTTGTGTTGCAAAACGGCGACTCTCGATACCAGCACAAACTACAACACCATCAAATGCGCTGGTTGTCGAATTGGCTGCTTTGCCCTCTTTGTAAATCACATCGATACGATTACCCGTGTGATTCAGGGTTTCAACGGCTGTATCAAATTCAAATTTAGCACCCAGTCTTTCACACGCATTGGCCAACCCACGGGTGTATTTATGAATATCGCCTGTTGAATCACTCTCAGTGTAATACCCGCCATAGAAGTCACCAACCATCGCAGCATCGATGTTGCGCATCTCTTCGCTGGTGACCGCTTCTCTACTCAGTCCGCCTTTTTTCAACAACTCGTTTACGCGAGTGGCATGATCGAAGCCTTTCTTGTCAGCATAGACATGCAGAATGCCACGCGACTCGTGATCAAAATCAATATGCTCTTTTTGCGCCCACTCAAACAAATGCTCACGAGCGGCAACCGCTAATCGAGTCGTTTCAATGGTGTTTTGTTCGTACTTGGGAATGTTGCTGACAAACTCAGCCATCCAGGAATACTTATGCCAGTCAGGCATTGGATTCACCAACAAAGGTGCATCTTTCTTCAGCATCCATTTGATGCCTTTGAGAATAGTCGATGTCTGTGTCCATACCTCGGCATTCGAGGCCGAGAGCTGTCCGCCATTAGCAAACGAGGTTTGCATGGCAGCATAACGATGCTTGTCGAAAACGGTAACCGAGTAACCTCGGTTTAACAATGAATATGCGGTGGTGACGCCAGTGATACCGGCACCAATAACGGCGATGTGTTGCATGAGCGCAAACTCTCCAAAACAGGTTCAAGTAAGCACAGCTACATTCAAGCTGTACTGCTATCCCATCTGTCTTGGAACCTGAGAGCGTGGGCTTTAGCCTATTCGAACTGGCCGTAGCTTACCCCTTCGGTGGACGCGCATATAGGCTCGTCTCTCTCCAGATGTCTGCAGCGATTTGTGGTCCGTTTGCCTGAGAGTTTCCTGGGCGTTGCTCCTTCGGCGTCAGCAAGCATCTTCAAATTACGAACAAGCTGCTGATCTCTCCCACAATTCGCCGACAGAATCACGCTTTTTCAACGCAACTCTGCTCCGACCTGTGCATGTTGCACGAAACAACAACCAGACACAAGCACGTCACGACGCATAGCAGGACTGTTTAGCGGCGATCGTGATGGCCAATTTCAAGCCTGCTATGGCACCAGATCAGGAAATTGACAATGTGGACACAGTTGCCATGGCGTCTATGCCAGTTTTGTTGATCTGCTACACAATCTGGCTTGTACTCTTCAGCCAGCGTTATCCATTGTATTTTTGCTTAAGCTGCGCTCTATTGATCAAATCGCCTGCTTTACGGATTGTTCAATCTTACCAAACAACGAGTGACCCTCGGCATTGTGCATATCTATTGCGACCGTATCACCAAATTGCATAAAGGGCGTGCTCGGTTTACCGGTTTCGATCGTTTCGATTGTGCGAATTTCTGCAATACATGAGTAGCCAACGCCGCCTTCTTTAATGGGTTTCCCAGCCCCACCATCAAGCTTATTTGATACCGTGCCTGAACCGATAATGGTACCTGCACACAGTGGTCGTGACTTCGCAGCATGCTGGATTAATTCAGGAAAATTGAATGTCATATCCACACCCGCGTTGGCCCGACCGAACGCTTCACCGTTGTAGGTCACTAATAGTGGCAAGTGCACTTTGCCATCCTGCCAGGCATCACCTAGCTCCTCAGGTGTTATCGCTGTCGGTGAAAAAGCCGAGGATGGTTTACTTTGAAAAAATCCAAAGCCTTTACCCAACTCTGCTGGAATGAGCGCTCTGAGCGATACATCGTTAACCAGCATGAGCAGTTTGATATGACCGTGAGCATCTTCTGCTTTAACCCCCAAGGGAACATCATCGACTATGATCGCTATTTCACCTTCCATATCGATTCCCCATTCGGTGGTCGGCATGGAAATGTCTTCGTGCGGTGCAAGAAACGTATCCGACCCACCCTGATACATTAAAGGGTCTGTCCAGAAAGAATTTGGCATTTCAGCACCACGTGCCTTTCGCACCAGCTCAACATGATTAACATAAGCCGAGCCATCGGCCCACTGATAGGCGCGTGGTAGCGGCGACATTGCATCGCTTTGTTTAAACGTTGGTGAATTGGAGTCGATGCTATCCCAGCGCTGCAGTAGCGCGCCGTTTAGATTTTCCCAATCGTCAAGCGCGCGTTGCAGGGTTGGAGCAATATCATCGGCGACAAGATACCGATTAAGATCTTTTGATACGACCACTAACTGGCCATCGCGAGTACCGTTTTTAAGTGTTGCAAGCTTCATTCTAATTTAGTATCCAAAACCATGTTAGATTATTGGTGCACCAGTAACCTTCTATTAGTTGCATTAATCAGTTGTCTTCTTCAGGTGCCTTGAATTTGCGCTCAAGCCCAACCCAGCATTGCGCATAGTCATCTTGCAAACTGTCCAACGTCGCTGCATAGGCACTCACCTGTTGCGGGTATCGTGTTTCAAACATGAATGCCATCGTGCCATCAAGCTTTTGCGGAGCAAGCGTTGAGTTACTGGCTTTATCAAATCCAGCTGCATCCGGACCATGGGGTAACATCTGATTATGCAGGCTCATGCCACCTGGTACAAAGCCCTCTTCCTTGGCATCGTACTGCCCATAGATGAGCCCCATAAATTCACTCATTATATTGCGATGATACCAGGGTGGCCGAAAGGTATTCTCTGCCACTAACCAGCGCGGTGGGAAAATAACAAAATCGATGTTAGCTGTGCCTTCCTGTTCCGTTGGTGACGTTAGTACTGTGAAAATCGATGGGTCCGGGTGATCAAATAACAAAGCCCCAACCGGCGAAAAAGTACTGAGATCATATTTGTAGGGAACATAATTACCGTGCCACGCAACCACGTCTAGTGGTGAATGATCAATATGGGTTTCATGAAATTCACCGCACCACTTATATACCACTCGACATGCCGTTTCTTTGTCTTCATAGGCTGCAACGGGTGTTTTAAAATCACGCGGGTTAGCCAGACAGTTAGCGCCAATCGGGCCGCGGTCAGGCAAGGTTAGAGGTGCGCCGTAGTTTTCACAAACGTAACCACGTACTTGCGAGTCATTACAAACCGGTTTAAACGTCATCCCGCGAGGCACTACCGCGATTTCTCCAGGATTAATGATCATCACACCAAGTTCTGTGCTGAGCTGCAGCGTACCGAGCTGCGGTACAAACATAAGCTCGCCATCGGCATTGCAAAAATAGTCATCTGGATTATCCAGGTTGAAGTCATAAACATGTGCTGACATACCCACCTGAGTCAGGACATTGCCAGCCGTTGTCATGGTGTGCATGCCTTGAAAAAAATCCGTACCCGGTTTTGCAGCTGGTATTGGATCCCAACGATACTGGCCAAGCGGCAACGCGGCCTCCACGCGCTGCGGAGCAGATACCCAGTCAGTTACTGAAATTTTTTTAAACGAACTAGTGTGCCGCACACTGGGTAGTATTCGATACAGCCATGACCGTTCATTCTTGCCACGAGGTGCGGTAAACGGTGAGCCAGACAACTGCTCAGCGTATAAGCCTAACGAGCACTTTTGAGGACTGTTCTGGCCTTGCGGTAATGCCCCGCAAACAGACTCAGTCTCGAAGTCATTCCCAAAACCAGGCTGATAATCGGTTTTCATAAGTGATCACACAACATTTGGAGTACTATCATAATAGCTGTAAATGTAACTATCAACGATGTTATTAGTTGACAATTTCATCAAGAATAGTCGGCTTTAAAACCGGTCGCCCGTCATCCCCAAAAAAAACACTGGGCTTTTGTTTACCCTGTATTTTCCAAACAAGCATTTTCCGCATTATGCTCAGTGTAATGCCAATCGGAAACTTGGCCGAGTGCTTCGGATAGTCCGGCTCGCCCTGCGCGTCTTGCGTTTGCACATAGGCTTTGACCGGACCTAAAATACTATCGCGATCAGGCACATCTAAGAAGGTGTGTATGACACCGGCAAACGGCATGCTCGCCGATATGGTATTGGCCACGGGTGTGTTGCAACAGCTGGTGTACCAACGCAGTAATCCCTTTCTACTTAAACGCATAGACTGCAGTTTGTCTTGCCCTTGGCTGATGCTAATTTGAGACTGAGACATCTGAAGTATGTCTGTACCACCAAATGAATCCAACGTATCGGACTCGCGCTTTAAGTGCCTGGCGAAGGATTGACAGGATGAACAACAACAGACGACGCGATTGCCACTCGACGGCGTTATGTTGCTCGCCGTGCCGGTGACTTGGCCGCACTGACATTTTAGGTCGATGGTGGTCATTCGATATCCTTAATAGTTATGAGTTGGAACCGCAGCTTAGTTTACCTAATTTGGTATTTGCGCGCGATGCTGCATACTCATACAGAATGAAAAACTCATAACCACATTGCTACCATCGTATTCCCAAACAGAAAAATTCCAAGCAGGAACAATATTCCTGCTGAAGCATAATTCAACGCACAGGCATGTTTCGAATGAAGCGCTGCCTTTGCGTATCCAGAAAATACAGCAAACAGACTTTTCGTTACAAATCCGGTCAACATATAGCTGAACGCCAGCAGCAGAAAACAGGATTGATAAGATTCCGCCGCAACGCCTACCGGTATGAACGTGGGTATAAAAGCGGTGTAAAAAAGAATATCTTTCGGGTTCAAAATACTGGTGATGAAACCGTTTTTAAACAGACTCTGATAGCTTTGCTCGCGAAGCTCATTCCCATCAAACCCTGTGCTGGGCTCTTTAGGCCACATCATGATGGCCAGGTACATGATGTAGAGCCCACCAATCAGTTGAATGTAGTTAATAGCATCCGGAACTATTTTAATTAAGGTCGTAAGCCCAAAAGCAGCGATCAAAATCGCCACGATTGAGCCTGCGTTAATGCCAAGCGTCGAGACTATACCCGCTTTCGCACCGTATCGTAAACTATACGAGACAACATAAACGATACTTGGACCAGGCGCGACAGCAATAAGAAACGATACCAACAGAAAACCGAGTACATCAACATTCATAAGTTCATAAGTTCATAACCGCAACATTATCTTCATCACCCTCTTCCGTCTCTAATTCGCGAAAACCCACATTTGCATACATTTTTCTCGCAACCTCATTGTTGGGGGCATAAGAAATAAATATTTTCTCGATGCCGGGCATAGTCTTTATTTCCAACAAAGCACATTCCAACGCTTTCGTACCAATACCTTTCTTCTGGTGCTCATGGTCAATCATAAAGCGCCAGATTGAGGCCAGCTTTTTCCGGCTGTATACCCACATGATAAAACCAACAACTTCATCGTAAAGGTATATCGCCCGGGCATTGCAGGCGTCGATATAGTGCGACTGCAGCATAGAAAAATCATTGTGTGCAAGCATATTTTGCTGCGCATTTGGCAGCTCTAAATCGCTTACATGCATATAGTTATCAGCGGTTATTGCTCTAATAGTAACGTCCATAGTAGTGTTCCTGATTGACTGGTTAACACAGCCGTGCGCACTGGTAGACCGAACAATTTTTTTAAGACAGGGTCGACCGGCACTCGAAGCAACTCGATGTAATTACACGGCTTGATTAATAACGCGCCCACGCCAAACCCGTCCCAATAAAAAGGCATGAATAGCAATGAGCGTTGTTTGAGTGCGGCCTGAGTTGATCAATCCAACAGGATTGCACAACGTCTGGCGGCTTAGAGACTACTGTGGAGGTATTAGCTGTATCACTGGAAAACTACCAACTTTAATGTGGATGACAATCTTAACTTAAGATCAGGATTTTCTCAAGGAGCGATCTATCGACCAGCGACCCGGGCTTTGTACATTCACTAACGGTGGAGTAAGAACAACCAGCAGAGCTGAATGCTCCACTGGCTTTTGTAAAATACCAGCGCGCTAACTTATCGCAACGCTTTCAACGCAACAATTTCAACTCGTCGATTACGCTGCCGACCTTCCGCTTTGGTATTGTCAGCAATCGGTTGAGACTCACCAAACGCTGAAGCTCTTAGCCGAGAGCGCTTGATACCGCTTTCATTCATGTAGTCAAGCACCGCTTGCGCACGACGCTCAGACAACGCCTGATTGTAGTCTTCGTCACCCCAGCTATCAGTATGTGCACTAATGGTAGCGCTAACTTTTCTATGTTGTGAAAGTGTGGCAACTATTTCATCCAGTTTTGCTTTTGCGTTTCCAGTTAGTTCCGCCGAGTTGTGGTAAAAATTAACCCCGTCGGCAACGCCTCCAAACAAAGCACAACCAGTAGCATCAACAGACACACCGACACCCGTAGTTGGACACTCATCTGATTCGTTTAAAACACCATCGGCATCTTTGTCTGGGTTGGTGACTGCAATTGCTGCTACAGGTGCAGTCACTGTGGTTTTTTCTGGAATGGCGATCAAAGGCGCTTCTTTCAACTTCACTACTTCAATTGATTTTCTCTCGGACTTTCGACCAAACCGATAAATAAGTGCGAGCTGACTATAGAACGCATCGTTGTCAAACGAAATGAATTCGGCGCGCGCACCAAGACCATAACGCGTAACGTATTCAACGCCTGCACCAAACAGAAGGTGCACCGCATTTTCGCGTTCAAATTTGACCGAACCAACAGGACTGTTTTGCAGAAAACCAAGGCCAGTTCTACCAAATGCAGAGAGTCCATGTCGTGCATGAGCGTCTCGATTCTTGCCCATATAAAACAACGCGCTGCCGCCATGAACGTGATAGTTGATACGACCCTGCGGAAACAATCCTGCACTACCCAAATCGGCCGAATGCAACTCCATTGATAGCCAATCGAATACATCGATACCAACGGTGATTTGACCTGCAGCATTAACGCGGTCATTAACATTTTCATCAACTTCACTGGTATCCGGATTCAAATGACTATAACCGAGACCAGTAGCAACATACGCATGGGTACTGAAGCCCTCACTACCGTGCGGCAGTTCAATCGCTGATGCTGGCAGGGCAAACTGTAAAAACGATACGAAAAGCACACCGAATTTGGCTACGCGCACGCGTTGTCTCATCAAGAAAATAAGATTCTCAAACCGTAAACTCATTGTTCCCTCAACTCCTTGTTTTACGAAATACATATTTAGCAAAATACAGGGGGTTAGTTAGCATCAGTAGTGCCAGCGAGCCCTGTTTCGAAGGCTATTGGGCTGGTTCGGGCCTGATATCGAAGAAAACAGCATGAGATAAGCGAAATATTACCGAAGTTGCCATTCCGGGGCTGTTCTAAAGGTACTATTCACGCTCCAGAATGTTGGCCAGTATGCGACATGAAGAACCAGAATCAGACAGAACTAAGCGAGCTACTAGAGCGAGCACTAGCCCGGGCACTAGATGGTGAGGATGCCAGCCATGATGTTTTTCACGCACGGCGGGTGAAGCTCAATACACAGGCTATTGCGAATCTTGAGGGTGATGGAAACCTGCACATTCTTACTGCAGCGGCATACCTACACGACCTGGTCAATTTGCCTAAAAACGCACCTAATCGGGCGCAAGCTTCGCGCCTTTCGGCGAATGCAGCAGAACCCATATTAAAACAACTCGATTTTAATGCTGTTGATATTAAGGCGGTCCAACATTGTATTGAAGCTCATAGTTTCTCGGCGGGTATTTCGCCTGAGACGATCGATGCAAAAATTTTGCAGGATGCAGACCGGCTCGAATCACTTGGTGCATTAGGTATTGCACGCACTTTTTATATTGCTGCGAAAATGAATTCAGAACTCTTTCATGGCGAAGATCCATTTGCGATAAATCGCGAACTCGATGATAAGCGTTATGCGGTAGATCATTTTAAAGTTAAATTACTGACGCTTGCCGACACGATGCAAACAGATGCTGGAAAAACTATCGCGCTTCAACGTACAACAAGCATGCGGAGTTTTCTGGATGCTCTGGCGGATGAAATCGGTGCCACGCAACTGTGGTGAGTGTTACGAAACCAGCCGCAACAATTACTGCATACTTTCCATTTTTCTGCGTATCACAACCGCCGTATTTGATTGATCAAATTCAACATCATCCCAGCAGATTGGCTGATGCGCCTTGATATTATTTTTAAGTTTTACCTTATCGCTAAGCCCGATTGGCAAACCACCTATGGATAGCGAACGACTAGCCGGCAATAATTTCCCCCAAACCGTAAAGCCACCTTCTCCATCCAAAATTTCGCCAGCAGCCAGGTCACGTTTTGCACAGGCGACAACATCAGCCCCAAAATTCTGAGTGCTGCCAGTTGGACTTGACAGTAGTGCCGCCGAAAAAATCGACATATTCAACTCAAGACCAATCAGGTGAAACGGTTTGTACATAGCAGAGTAGCGACCCGTTGAATCGGTATTCATGCCGTACTGACGGAAACACGCAGCCGCATAGTCGTTTGGCGCTTCGAGAACCACGTAGACCCCCCAGCGCAAATCCTTGTACACTGGTCGATCGTCGCGTTCAATCGACGATACAACCTCAACTTGGCCTTTACCAGACAACTGGCCACCCTCATCAATTGGGCGCAACACCTGAGCAAGATCGTCCATTCCCGCAGGGGGGAACTGCAATCCATCTTCCGGTGCTGCGAGTCCGGTTGCATTAGCAATGGCGGCCATCTCCAACGCCGATTTTGTTCCGTCCAGAAAGCTGTTGAACATCTGACTGTTCATACCTGCCTCAGCCGCTTGCAATGCATTCAGACCATAGTGATCCCAAACCGTGTCAGGCGTTGATGTGTGATAGGCGGGCAGGTACTTGGTGCCTTTGCCCGCAGCCACAACATCAAATCCACAGCTGCGCGCCCATTCAACTAACTCACACGTCAGCGCGGGTTGATCACCATAAGCCATTGAATAGACGACACCAGCCTGACGCGCCTCGTGAGCCAGCAACGCGCCTGCAAGCACATCAGCTTCAACGTTCACCATAACGATATGCAAGCCATTTTGAATGGCTATTCGTGCATGAGTCACTCCAACTACTGGATTTCCAGTAGCTTCAACGACAACATCCACTTGTCCTGATTGCATCATGTTCTGAGCATCATCGTTGAAATTAGTTTTGGCAACCAGTTCTTCAGACCAACCTACATCGAGACACGTTTTCTTTGCTTGTGCCGGTTGCAGATCGCTGATTTGCGTTACTGCTAGTCCCGGCGTAGTAGGCACTTGCGATAGAAACATACTACCGAATTTTCCTGCGCCGATAAGACCAACGCGAACCGGGTTACTGGCATCTGCTCTGGCGAGCAGTTGATTATATAGATACACGAGTCACGTTCAGCTGGTCGTGTCGAGATTGACGCTGCGCGCGCTTTTACTATCTTGCGATGGCACCGCGGCCCGCTCAGCATGCATCTGAGCCAGACAGTCATCAGGCAATGGGTCGATTGGTGTGAAGTCACGGTGTGCTATCCACTCTTCTCGATTAAACGCTCGTATGTGATTGTCCACATGACACAAGGATAGATAAGCAATGGTCCGATCAAACGGCGATATGTTAGCCGGGCTTGCGTGCACCAATAGCGAAGAAAATAACAGCACGCTACCAGCATCACCCGTTGGCGCAACACAACCACCTTGCTCAGCAAGTTCGGTAACGGTGCTTCTATCGAGAGTCCATAGTGGATAAGAAGTTGTTTCAAGATCGTGACCTGCGGCAACCACTCCATTTTTATGGCTACCGGGGATGAACAACAACGGCCCATTAGCAGCCGTAACATCATCGATGAACACAGCGATGTTCATCGCTCGTGGCTCCGGCATTTCATCATCGCGCTTCCATGTGCCGTAGTCCTGGTGCCATTGCCATACATCACCATCAAATGCAGCTTTTGCATTGACTTTAAATTGATGCATATACACCGGACCATCAAGCAACTGCGATACCGGTTCAATCAGACGAGGATGGGATCCGAGACAACGAAACCCTTCGTTATATGTGTGGGCTGCAAACGCAGTTCGCGCAACACCCGTTGATTCTCGCCACACCTCCTTTCGATCAGATGCATAAACGTTTTCGGCCTCTTGTTTAAGCACCGATGCTTCGGCTTTGGAAAACAGATTGGGAAAGAACAGATACCCGCTCTCATTGAATTCGTCGAACTGATCTTTTGAAAGCTTCATGCGGGCTCCTTACTTACTGACAAACGGGTCGAAGATAGGCTGACAAAGGAATATTCAGCTTGCATTGACAGAAGATACTGCCGGGACTCAGTACTGTCAAACCTTATCGCGCCTGGCTTTCACATCTCTGCGCCGGTAGTTCGAGCTAGCAAGGTCTTAACGGCTTCACTCGGTTCCACGCCCTCTATCAAAACTCTGTATACCTGTTCAATAATGGGTAACTCAACGCCTAACCGCTGAGACTGTTCGAACACGGCGCGGGATGCTTGAACACCCTCAACCACCTGTTGAATTTCCTCCTCGGCCTGAGCAACAGTTTTACCTGCAGCCAACGCCAAACCCATGCGTCGATTACGCGATTGATTATCAGTACAGGTCAGCACCAGATCACCCATACCAGCAAGCCCCATGAAAGTTTCAGGCTTTGCACCCATGGCCACACCCAGCTTCTGCATTTCTCGCAAGCCACGATTAATTAGCGCTACTCGCGCATTTGCACCAAAGCCCAATCCATCTGACAAACCTGCACCAATGGCCAGTACATTTTTCACCGCACCACCAACCTCTACACCCACAATATCTTCCGACGTATAAGCAAGAAACGATGAACTGGACAAATACCCGGCAAGTCGATTGGCAAACTCAGGTTGCGATGCAGCGACCGTTATAGCCGTAGGCAAATCCTGCCCAACCTCGGTAGCGAAAGTGGGTCCGGACAAAACAGCATAATGGGAACATTCTGGCAGTACATCACGCACTACCTGGTGCGGCAACATGCCAGTGGATAGCTCGAGGCCTTTGGTTGCCCACGCGATCGACAATGGAAGACCGATAAGCCGTTCGAGTATGCCCCGAAAAGAATGACTGGGTACCGACACCAAAACAGTACTCGCATTCGCTAACGCTTTATCCCAATCCGGTTCAGGTTCGAGTGATTCGGGAAAACGTGCACCAGGCAGGTAACGCTCATTCTCGTGAGCCGTTTTCATTGATTCTATTAAGGTAGTGTCACGGCCCCAAAGTGTCACTTGTGTTCCAGAGCGCGCCATCTGTATTGCCAAGGCCGTGCCCCATGAACCTGAACCGAGTACCGTTATGCGGTTGTCCGTCATTTCTACAATCCATTAACAAATCTAACCAATTTTAGCTTAACAGACCTCTGAGCCGGTATATTCTGATAAAATCCAAGGACGCAAGTTAGACACTACGCTGTTGCCCATTATCCTTCGGCCCTAAACCCAAAAACAACGGCGTGGCACGTTGCACCCATTGTTCCGGTGTCGATGCGTCACCAGCTGACGAACCAAAACACGATTGCAACATGTCCGTATTGATAACACCCGGATTAACCGGTACTGCAGCCATCCCAGAAGGCAAGTCCTGCGCTAACGCTTGCGTCATACCTTCAATAGCCCACTTACTCGCACAATAAGAAGCAACATCAGCTGATACCGATCGGCCCCAGCCACTACTCAAATTTGCAATTACACCACTGCCACGTTTGATCATGGATGGCAACACATGCCGGGTTACTGAAAACACCGCTGTGACATTAATTCGCACAAGCTGTTCAAAGTCATCGAACGGGACTTCCCATAGAGGTGCATTTTTATTAATGATTGCGGCATTGTTGATAACCAGATCGGGAACACCCCATTGCGCCTCCAGGTTTGCGATCCATGCCTGCACTGCACTATCAGATGCCAAATCAACTGCTTCAAAATGATGGGAACCACCAAGTGAATCGCGCAACTGACCAATCGCTTCTACACTTCTGGCACATCCGGCAACTCGATGACCTTGTTGAGCAAATTCCTCACACAGAGCTTTTCCCAGACCACGGCTTACACCGGTAATTAGGATATCCATACGCACTCACTGAAATTAGGGGTTTTATTTTTACCTAATGATTTTTCTCTAACTACGATTTCACTTTTTGAGCTTGCATACTCAGAGCTGCGCCTACCAAAATAATAAATGCACCCAGCCAGGTTATCCAAGAATAGGTTTCACCAAATACCAACATACCGATCAATAACGCAACACCGGCAGCAATATAGCCAATTTGGCTCAGATACGTTGGCCCGCCTACAAATTGTAACCGGGAGTGCATGGCAATCATTACACTGGCAACCAGTATGGTTATCAACGCGGTCAGCTTGATCGATTCTAATCCACCGGGCAAAGATGCTTGTGGCAAAATTAAAACGAGTACGAAGAGCATACTGGCGGCAGCAAGGTTCATCCCGATTGCCAACTCCATGGGTTCTGCATTTTCTGGCCAGGCCATAGTGCGATAGACATTGCCCATAGCCAAACATAATGGAATGCCAAATCCTGTCAGTAGCCAACCAATGCTCGCTGGGTTACCTACCTCACCACGAGTTACAGCAACAATCACCGCACCGGTAAAGCCGATTGCAATACCGACCAGCCCAAGTCGACCAGGCATTCTTACTTGCCATACGGACGACAGCGCTAATGTGATCAACGGTGACAACGTAAACATCAGTCCAGTAAAGCCTGAACCGAGCTCAGGTATGACTCGATAGGTCAGTATGTTTGGCAGTACCAGCGATATAGTTGCCGCAATAAAGTAGAAAGGCACATTACGCACATTAACAAGTAGCCGCTTTTTACCAATCAATCGATACAACAGCAAACCTGCCGACGCACCACCTGAAAATAGAAATGCCCAGACCACCGGTGACACACCAGCCTGACTGCCCAGCTTTCCTAACGGGAACGTCAGGCCCAACAAGCTACCCGTTATGAACAATAAAAACGCGGGTGAATTCAGCAGGCTCATCTATCAACTGTCCAAGACGACAGCTTCGCCAGTTTGTACTTGCCACTGACGCCGATAATAACCGTTAAGTTCAAGTAGTTCGCTATGCGTCCCCTGCTCTACCACCATTCCGGCATCCAGTACAACGATGTTGTCTGCTGCCACTATAGTAGAAAGCCTGTGCGCAACGATCAGTACCGTCCGACCTTGAGAAATGGTCGCCAATGATCTTTGAATGGCAGCCTCTGTTTCGTTATCGACCGCACTAGTGGCTTCATCGAGAATTAATATTGCCGGGTTTTTAAGAATCGCACGCGCCAGAGACAACCGTTGGCGTTGACCACCTGAGAGTTTCACTCCGCGCTCGCCGACTAAAGTGTCCATACCATCAGGCAGCTGTGTGATGAAGTCCATCGCTTCAGCCGATTGCGCAGCTTTTACAACCATCTCAGGCACGGCATCAGGATTGCCATAGGCTATATTGTCCCGAACACTGCCTTCAAACAGAAACACATCCTGACTAACCAGACCAATCGCCTCCCGAAGTGATGCCAATGTAAGCGAATCGATCGGCCTGCCATCAATACGTATCTGCCCCGTATTAACCGGATAGAAGCGTAGCAACAATTTGATCAGCGTCGACTTGCCAGACCCAGTAGCGCCAACCAAAGCAACTGTTTTACCTGCGGGCACAGAAATGGTTACCGCTCTAACACCAGAATGAGTGTTGTTGTAGTTAAACGACAAATCATCAAACTCTATGTGTCCGCTGATCGGCTGGTTTAATGTTTGCACGCCGGTGTTACGCACATCGCTTGGGGTTTCTATTAAACGTAATATTCGACGGGTGCTGGCCATTGCTCTTTCGTACAGATCTACTGTTTGCGCAAGGCGCGTCAATGGCCATAACAAACGCTGGGTTAAAAACACCAACATGCCATAGGCCCCCACATTCAATGTGCCGTCAAGGGCCTTAAAACCACCCACTATAAAGGTGGCTAAAAATCCGAGCAAAATAACCATCCGGATTAGCGGAACAAATGCTGAACTTACTTTTATGGCTTTACGATTCGCTGCAACATATTTGCCACTGGCTGTGCGTAATCGTGCTGACTCTCGCGCTTCAGCGGTAAACGATTTGATGGTTGCCATACCGCCAAGATTATTGGCCAGGCGATTGGCTAACCCACCGACTTGCGAGCGTACATCAGCATACAAAGGCGTAGCCCTGCGCATATAGAAGAACGCACCCCAGATAACAAACGGTATGGGCGTAATAGCTAACAAGAAAATAGTCGGCGACACATAAAAGAATACGCCTCCTACCAGTAAGACCGTAACAAATACCTGAAGAAAATCGTTAGCCCCGCCGTCAAGGAATCGTTCTAGCTGATTAACATCATCGTTTAAAATAGCAGTGAGTTCACCCGAACCACGCGATTCGAAAAAACTCATGTCTTGGCGCTGCACTTGATCATAAGCATCTTGACGCAAATCAGCTTGCAGGTCCTGGGCAAGATTGCGCCAAAGTATGAGGTGCAGATACTCAAACAATGACTCGCCCAACCAGATAACAAACGTTAATGCACCCAGTACAACTATTTGAGCCTTAGGCGTTTCAAACCCAAGAGAGGCAACAAAGCTTGCCTCTTGATTCACTACAACATCAATTGCGATACCAATTAGTATCTCTGGCATCACATCAAAAAAGGTATTCAACGCCGAACAGATGCTGGCCAGGATAATGCGCCTGCGATAACCACGTGCGTACCGCAGAAGGTGCAGAAGTGCGCTGAAACTGGTGGTCGATTCAATCATCCAAACGTTTGATATAAGTGGTTAGCCAGAACTGCCATCATGCTATTGATTGTGTCGTGAAAACCTGTAAATCACAACGAAAAAAGGCCCGGTCTGCTAGCAAACCGGGCCTTATCGGGAACGATCGATATTTGTTTTTTAACTACTCGGCTTCACCTCGGTCAACAAACTCGATAATTGCCATTGGCGCATTGTCACCCGGCCGCATGCCACACTTTAAAATACGCGTGTAACCACCTGGTCGAGCCGAAAAATGCGGGCCCAGATCGGTGAATAACTTGCCAACTGCCGCTTTGTCGCGCAAGCGTGCGAAAGCCAGACGACGCTTTGCCACGTTGTCCTCCTTGCTCATAGTGATTAAAGGCTCAACCACGCGACGTAATTCTTTGGCCTTTGGCAACGTAGTACGAATTGACTCGTGCTCTACCAAAGAGGTTGCCATGTTTCTGAACATAGCCTGGCGATGGCTGCTGTTTCTATTGAGCTGACGCCCACTTTTACGGTGTCTCATATTTACCTACCAGTCTTCCCACTGGTTTACCGATGTTGGTCGGCAAACTTAAAAAATTTAGTTAACTGCCAAGCCACAAACCGTTTCGGTTAGTAGCCTGATTGCTGCCTTGCGGCTTACTTACCCAGTTCGCGCTGTTTCTGTAGCTCTGGTGGTGGCCAGTTCTCCAGACGCATGCCCAGCGACAATGCTTGTTGGGCCAGTACGTCCTTGATCTCAGTCAGTGACTTCTTACCAAGGTTTGGCGTTTTCAGCAATTCTACTTCGGTTCGCTGAATAAGGTCGCCGATGTAATAGATATTTTCTGCTTTCAAGCAATTTGCCGAACGTACTGTGAGCTCAAGATCGTCAACCGGACGTAACAGGATAGGATCGATATCCGATGCCTCTTCTTCTTCCTGGGTTTGCGTCTCGGCTTTCAGGTCAACAAACACGGACAGTTGCTCTTGCAATATGGTCGCAGACTTTCTGATCGCTTCTTCAGGGTCTATCGTACCGTTGGTTTCCAGATCAATGATCAACTTGTCCAAATCGGTTCGCTGCTCAACACGTGCGCTGTCTACGTTGTAGGCAACTTTGTGGATAGGACTAAACGATGCATCAATTTGCAAACTACCAATCGGTCGATTCTCACCATCATCAAGCTTGCGATGTGATGCAGGCTCATAACCACGGCCCACGCGTGCACGCAGGGTCATGTTCAGGTTAGTACCACCGGTCAGTGTACAAATAATGTGATCAGGATTGACGATCTCGATATCGTGATCGAGTGTAATATCAGCAGCTGTGACCACACACGGGCCCTGTTTTACCAGTTTCAGCGTAGCCTCTTCTTTAGCGTGCATAACAATCGCCACACCCTTGAGGTTCAGCATGATATCCAGTACATCTTCCTGCACACCTTCCATTGTGGTGTACTCGTGCAATACGCCTTCAATTTCGGCTTCATAGATAGCCGCGCCAGGCATGGAGGACAAAAGGATGCGCCGCAAAGCGTTACCCAGTGTATGTCCAAAGCCGCGTTCTAATGGTTCCAGCGTCACTTTCGCGTGATTTGTGCTGGAAGCCGATACATCAACTATGCGTGGTTTTAAAAATTCGGTCTGCATGGCATTCAACCTGATTTAATCTCTTTTCGAATATTGTCAGGGCAAAAGCCCTGACGCTTGTGCGTATTGCCTTACTAAAGGCAACAGCACTGCAGGTATTCCTTTACTTCGAGTACAGTTCGACGACCAGCGATTCGTTGATCTCTGCTGGCAAGTCGGCTCGATCTGGCACAGATTTAAAAACACCTTCAAATTTCTTGTTGTCCACTTGCAACCAACCCGGTATACCGCGTTGTCCATGTAACTCCATGGAATCTGAAATACGTGCTTGCTTGCGCGCTTTTTCGCGAATCGAGATAGTCTGATTCGGTTTGACCTGATAAGACGCAATGTTTACGATCTTGCCGTCAACCAGAATTGACTTGTGCGACACCAACTGACGAGCTTCGGCTCTTGTAGAACCGAAACCCATTCGGTATACAACATTATCAAGACGCTGCTCTAGCATGCCTAGCAGGTTTTCACCCGTAGCACCTTTAGTAGAAGCTGCCGCTTTGTAGTAATTGCGGAACTGCTTTTCCAATACACCATACATACGTCGTAGCTTCTGCTTCTCACGTAATTGCATTGCATAGTCAGAAGGACGACCACGCTTTGCACCTTGCATACCCGGAGGGGTTTCAAGATTGCACTTTGACTCAAGCGGACGGATGCCTGATTTCAAGTAAAGATCAGTGCCTTCACGACGACTTAACTTACACTTCGGACCAATATAACGAGCCACTAATTACACTCCAACCTTAAACAAACCAGCTGTTTCATTCTGCAAACTTCTCTTATACTCGACGCTTTTTAGGCGGCCGGCAGCCATTATGGGGAATTGGCGTTACATCCAGAATGCTACTGATTTTAAATCCCACGTTGTTCAATGAACGCACTGCTGAGTCACGACCAGGACCAGGGCCCTTGACGCGAACATCAATGTTTTTCAAACCGTACTCTTTCGCCGCTTCACCAGCACGCTCTGCAGCAACCTGTGCTGCATAAGGGGTACTCTTCCGTGATCCACGAAAACCCGAACCACCCGCAGTTGCCCAGGAAAGAGCATTGCCTTGGCGGTCGGTAATCATCACGATCGTGTTATTAAACGATGCATGAATATGCGCAATACCATCGGTAACAGTACGACGAGCTTTCTTCTTTGGGCTACTTGCTGCCATCTTAAATTCTCAAACTTTTAGTTACTAACTAAGAGGCGAATTAACGCTTTAGAGGGCGACGTGGCCCTTTTCGTGTACGTGCATTTGTTTTGGTACGCTGACCACGCAACGGCAAGCCACGACGATGTCGAATACCGCGATAGCAACCCAAATCCATCAATCGCTTGATATTCATTGATACGTCACGACGCAAGTCACCTTCCACAACGTGCTTGCCAACTTCGGTACGCAGGTTCTCTACTTCCGACTCTGACAGATCACGCACTTTTGTTGCCGTATCTACACCAGCAGCGGCACACACTTCACGTGCACGCGTACGGCCAATTCCGTAGATTGAGGTCAACGCGATCCAGGTATGTTTCTGGACCGGAATATTTATGCCAGCTATGCGGGCCATGCTGTTCTCCGATTATCCTTGACGCTGCTTGTGTCGTGGGTCACTGCAAATGACGCGAATAACGCCTTTGCGCTTTACCACTTTACAATTACGGCAAATTTTTTTGACTGAGGCTCTACATTTCATAATTATTCTCCAATGGCCACACTAACGAGCGCCACGAGGGGATCCTTTGGGACCTGATTTCTTCATCAGGCCTTCGTACTGATGACTTGTCATGTGCGCTTGCGCTTGTGCCACAAAGTCCATGCACACCACAACGATGATGAGCAGTGAAGTTCCACCAAAGTAAAAAGGCACATTCCAAAGCAGTATCAGGAATTCAGGCAGCAAACAAACCAGTGTGATGTACATGGCGCCATATAAGGTCAGGCGGGTAAGCACACCATCAATGTATCGAGCTGTTTGCTCGCCCGGACGAATCCCGGGAATAAAAGCACCGGAGCGCTTAAGATTATCTGCCGTCTCTTTCGCATTGAATACCAAAGCGGTGTAGAAAAAGCAGAAGAAAATAATGGCCGATGCATAAAACAGAATGTACACAGGCTGACCAGGCTGCAAAGTAGACACCAGCGTATTCAACCATGAATTAGAATTACTCGTGGCCAAATCACCCAACGTTGCAGGGAACAAAATGATACTGGATGCAAAGATAGGCGGAATAACGCCAGCCATATTCAATTTCAACGGCAAGTGACTCGATTGCGCCTGCATCATCTTGCGCCCTTGTTGTCTTTTCGCGTAGTTAACCGTAATTCGTCGTTGTCCACGTTCGACAAACACAACAAAAGCGGTAACAGCCAATACCATGGCGAATAACATGATAACGACAAAGGCGTTCAACTCGCCTGTTCGTGCTAAATCGAGGGTGCCACCAATGGCGCGAGGCAAGCCAGCAACGATACCGGCAAAAATCAGGATAGATATTCCATTTCCAATGCCACGTTCAGTAATCTGTTCCCCAAGCCACATCAGAAACATGGTTCCGGTAATGAGCGTAATTGCAGCCGTAACAACAAACCCGGGGCCATTCAGGAACACGACATTGTCGCCTCCAGATGATTGCGACTGTAACGCTATGGCAACACCAATTGACTGAATGGTTGCTAGCAACAAGGTGCCGTAGCGCGTGTACTTAGTAATGGTACGACGTCCGCTTTCACCTTCTTTTCGAAGTTGCTCAAGCGAAGGAATGACGTGCGTCATTAACTGCATGATGATTGACGCCGATATGTAAGGCATAACACCGAGCGCGAACAGCGACATACGCGAAAGCGCACCACCACCGAACATGTTCAACATGCCCATAATGCCGCCGCTTTGCGCGTCGAACAGCTGCGCCATTACGCGTGGGTCGACACCTGGAATAGTGATGTGCGAACCAATACGAAATATCGCAATTGCAAAAAGCACAAACAGCAGACGTGAGCGCAGCTCGGATGAACCACCGATACCGCCCTTGCCTTCTTTATTTTGCTCTTTCGCCATAATTTGTCTGTCTGCTCCGGATAGTTGACCCGATAACGTTTACGCCGGTTTTGCTTCACCGGCCGCTGGCACATCAGAGATGCTTCCGCCTGCTGCTTCAATGGCTGCACGTGCACCCTTGGTGACACGGCAACCTGATACCTGAACCGCTTTGTCGATGCTACCAGACAAAATGACTTTCACAGTCTTGGTTTGCAATGGCACCAGACCCGCAGCAATCAATGACGCTGGTGTAACCGCACCGTCTTCAATCAATGCGAGTTCATGCAAACGAACCTCCGCGTAGAAACGTGTCATACGCGCTGTGAACCCGAATTTTGGCAGACGACGCTGTATAGGCATCTGACCACCTTCAAAACCAACCTTGTGCCAACCACCTGAACGAGACTTCTGGCCTTTATGGCCACGCCCACACGTTTTGCCCCAGCCACAGCCAATGCCACGACCTACACGATGTGCGGTCTTTCGACTACCAGCTGCTGGTTTTAAATTATTAAGACTCATGATTGTTCTCTTATTTTGCGCCCGGCTCAGTCTTCAACGCGAAGCATGTAATACGCTTTGTTCATCATGCCGCGATTCTCAGGCGTATCTTTGACTTCAACTGTCTGATGCATGCGACGAATACCGAGTCCACGGACGCAGGCTTTATGATTTTTTAAACGCCCGTTCATACTTCTAACCAGCGTTACTTTGACCATCTTGTCGCTCATGCTTCACCTTTGATTTCAGCAACCGACTTGCCACGCTTAGCTGCAACCGACTCAGGGCTCTGCATAGTGCTGAGTCCGTTGATCGTTGCACGAACCACGTTGATCGGGTTGTTTGTACCAATAATCTTGGCCAATACATTTCGAACACCAACCGCTTCGAATACTGCACGCATGGCACCACCAGCGATAATGCCAGTACCTTCTGATGCGGGTTGCATATAAACACGTGCTGCACCATGTCGCCCTTTCAATGCGTATTGCAAAGTACCGTCATTCAGAGCAACCGTTTTCATGTCACGGCGCGCTTTCTCCATTGCCTTTTGAATGGCTAATGGTACTTCGCGAGCTTTACCGTAGCCGATTCCAACACGTCCGTTTCCATCACCAACCACGGTGAGAGCGGTGAAGCCGAATTGGCGACCACCTTTAACTACTTTTGCAACGCGGTTTATAGATACAAGCTTCTCGATGTAGCCATCGCTGCTTTGGTTGTAATTGTTATCGTTGTTAGCCATGTGCTTTCCTAGAATTTCAGGCCGTTTTCACGGGCTGCGTCTGCGAGTGCCTTGACTCGACCGTGGTACTTGAAGCCAGAACGATCGAATGCAACTTCAGTAATACCGGCGGCCTTTGCCTTCTCTGCAATTGACTTACCTACAGCAACTGCTGCATCGACGTTACCGCTGTACTTCACTTGTGAGCGCAAATCTTTCCCAACAGTTGAAGCCGAGGCAACAACCTTCAGACCGTCGTCACCAATGACCTGAGCATAGATATGCCGCGGTGTACGGTGCACAGACAAACGCGCCACACACAGCTCTTTAATCTTCGCTCTTGTGCGCTTTGCACGACGTAATCGACTTGTTTTCTTGTCCATCTTTTAAACCTGTTAAGTACTTTTAAAAAGCTGATTCGACAGAGTTGCCCGTCAGTTTAGACGTCTACCCTATTTCTTCTTCGCTTCTTTCATAAGAACGTACTCGTCAATGTAACGAACACCCTTACCTTTGTATGGCTCTGGTGGACGGTAGCCGCGAATATCTGCTGCAACCTGCCCGACCACTTGTTTGTTACTGCCGCTGATAACAATTTCAGTCTGGCTTGGTGTTTCCACCTTGATACCGTCAGGCACCTTGTGCACGACTGGATGAGAAAAACCCAGCGTAAGGTTCACTGATGTGCCCTGGGCCTGAGCACGATAACCAACACCGCGCAGTTCCAGCTTCTTCTCGAATCCGGTCGATACACCGATAACCAGATTGTTCAGCAATGAGCGCATGGTTCCAGCCATTGCTATCGCACCCTTGGTTTCGTTGGCGGGCTTAACCCCCAACACGCCGTCGTCAAGAGCTGGTGTTACATCACCATGCAAAGTGACGGACTCATTTCCCTTAGGACCTTTTGCACTGACGGTCTGACCACTAATGGTCACATCTACGCCTTTTGGCACTTCAATAGGTTGTTTTGCTACGCGTGACATGTCTGACTTCCGACGTTGTCTAACTAGTTGAAAAATGCAGGTTCAAAACTACTGAACTGTGCAAAGAATTTCGCCACCATGGCCTTCGGCCCGGGCTTTTACACCAGTCATCACACCTCGTGATGTGGAAACAATGGCAACACCAAGACCACCGAGCACATCAGGGATGCTATCCCGATCGCAGTAACGACGCAGACCAGGGCGACTAACCCGCTGAATTTTCTCAATAACCGGTTTACCTTCAAAATACTTCAACTGGACAGTTAAGGTTGGCTTACCTTCAACATCACCAGTGGAATGCCCTGTGACATAACCTTCTGAAACCAGAACATCTGCCACCGAACTCTTTACTTTGGAGGCTGGCATTGAAACTTCAACCTTCTGCGCCTGCTGACCGTTACGGATGCGGGTCAACATATCGGCGATTGGATCTGACATGCTCATAAATATGTACTCTATTCCTTGGCTAAGCTGTGTTTACCAGCTGGCCTTAACCAGACCGGGTACGTCACCGCGCATTGCTGCTTCACGCAGCTTGTTACGGCTTAAACCAAATTTACGATAATAACCGTGCGGCCGACCAGTAATTCGACAACGATTTCGTTGCCGCGCAGGTGATGAATCACGCGGCAATTTCGCCAACGCCGTCACCGCAGCCATTTTATCCTCGTACGATGCCTCTTCCGAGATAATCGTTGCTTTCAACTGCTTTCGCTTGTCCGCAAATTGACGAACCAGCTTAGTGCGCTTTGCTTCGCGCGCGATCATTGATTTCTTAGCCACAAGCTACTCTTTGTCTTTATTTGTGTTGCGGAACGGGAAATTGAATTTCTTCAACATCGCCAGCGCTTCAGCATCAGTTTTTGCCGAGGTTGTGATAGTTATGTCCATCCCACGAATCGCATCGATCTTGTCATATTCGATTTCTGGAAAAATGATCTGTTCTTTAACGCCAAGGCTGTAATTACCACGGCCATCGAACGAACGTGGGCTAATCCCACGAAAATCACGAATACGAGGTATCGATATAGCAACAAGCCGATCAAGGAACTCATACATCCGCGCGCGGCGCAGAGTGACCTTCAAACCAATTGGATAACCGTCACGAATTTTAAATCCTGCGATTGATTTTCTGGCAAGCGTAACCACAGGCTTCTGCCCGCTGATAGATGTCATGTCTCGAATAGCGTTCTCGAGTACTTTCTTGTCTCCAACCGCTTCACCCAGGCCAATGTTCAACGTAATCTTTTCGATACGCGGAACCTGCATCACACTCTTGTAAGAGAACTCATCCATCAATGCCGGAAGAATTTTCTCTTTGTATTCTGTTGCTAATCTTGTCATTACGATAACCGTCTATTTAATCGACTGCTGAGTCGTCAGCGTTGAAGAAGCGCTCTTTATTGCCAGCACTATCCACGCGTACGCCTACTCGTCCACCCTTTTTGGTCTTAGGGTTGAACAGCGCTACATTCGAAATATGAATGGACGCCTCTTTTTCCTGTATGCCGCCCGGGTCGCCCATTTGCGGGTTGCCCTTAGCGTGCTTCTTAACCATGTTGACGCCATCAACAATCAGTCGATCGTCCATCACTCTGGCTACTTTTCCGCGTCGGCCTTTGTCTTTGCCAGCGGTCACGATGACATCGTCACCTGATTTAATTAGTTTCATTTGCGTAAACCTACAAAACTTCTGGTGCTAATGACACAATCTTCATGAACTTCTCGTTTCGTAGCTCTCGGGTTACAGGCCCAAAAATACGAGTACCTACTGGCTCAAGTTTTGCGTTTAAAATAACAGCAGCATTCTGATCGAATCGAATGGTTGAACCGTCTGCTCGACGAATACCTTTGCGAGTACGAACAACCACTGCGTTGTGCACTTCACCCTTTTTGACACGACCACGAGGGATAGCATCTTTAACACTGATCTTTATGACATCGCCTACGCGAGCATAACGTCGGTGCGAACCACCCAGTACTTTTATGCACTGAACTCGTCTGGCACCACTATTGTCAGCGACATTCAGAACCGTCTGCATTTGAATCATCGGAACGCTACTCTATATTTTTCTAATAAGGTGTTTGGAAATCAGACAAAGCGACTATTCGCTTGCCGCTTCCAGCACTTTGTCC
>Ga0114956_1000637_pt1 | contig 26094 bp, 17 predicted proteins | sample MaitaG_FD_87304 | JGI IMG/M metagenome (GOLD analysis project Ga0114956, IMG submission 87304) | Marine algal microbial communities from Maine, USA - Maine_Asex2 metaG | ecosystem: Host-associated > Algae > Red algae > Unclassified | place: Maine, USA | collected 2015-01-05
CCGATGATGTGCTCGCCAGGCAAGTGCTTTCCAGAGGTCAACAAAAACTGCTGGTGTATGCAATGCATTTGGGGCAACTTATTCTGTTGCACCAGATCACCAACAAGCCAGCAATAGTACTCTGCGACGATTTACCGTCTGAATTAGATCAGGAACAAAGTGGCAAAATATTGGCCCAAATAGCGCAACTGAACAGTCAGGTTTTCCTCACCAGTACGGAACCGCAAAACTTGCCTGATATCGCGTTTGAAATGTTCACAGTAGCAGGCGGAGAGCTGCGAAAGGGAGTATAATTCAGGGGTTAATTCCCGTGAAAATGGACCTATGTCTGATTCCCCCAGTTACGATTCCTCCAATATAAAAGTACTGAAAGGTTTGGACGCTGTTCGTAAGCGCCCGGGTATGTATATTGGCGATACCGATGACGGCACAGGCCTGCACCATATGGTTTTTGAGGTCGTCGATAACTCTATCGATGAGGCGCTGGCAGGCCACTGTAGCGCAATCACTGTCACCATTCACCCAGATGAGTCTGTGAGCGTATCTGACGATGGTCGTGGCATACCCACCGACATTCACGCGGATGAGGGTAGATCAGCAGCGGAGGTCATCATGACCGTACTTCACGCTGGTGGTAAGTTTGATGACAACTCTTACAAGGTATCCGGAGGTTTGCACGGGGTAGGGATTTCGGTTGTAAACGCATTGAGTGAATGGTTAACCTTGAGTATCCAGCGAGAGGGTAAAGATCATTTCCAGGAATACAAGGACAGCAAACCTGTATCTGATCTCAAAGTCATTGGTGACACAAAAGAAACTGGCACAACAATTCACTTCAAACCCAGTGCCGACACCTTTACCAATATCCTGTTTGATTTCGACATTCTGTCGAAGCGATTGCGTGAGCTGTCGTTTCTGAATAGCGGTGTGAAGATTATTCTGCAGGACAAGCGCTCAGATGCCAGTGAGACGTTCTTTGCAGAGGGCGGTATCAGCGCGTTTGTTGAACACTTGAATCGGAAGAAAACAGGAGTTCACGACACAATCATCCACACGTTGGGTGAGAAGGACGATGTTGCCGTGGAAGTCGCATTGCAATGGACCGACTCCTACACCGAGAATATTTACTGCTTTACGAACAATATTCCTCAGCGTGATGGTGGTACTCATCTGGCAGGTTTTCGCGGTGCGCTGACCCGAACGCTAAATCAGTACATTGAAGGCAGCGGAGCTGCCGCTAAAGCCAAGGTCTCTGCAACAGGGGATGACGCCCGTGAAGGATTAACGGCTGTGTTGTCTGTGAAGGTACCAGACCCGAAATTCTCATCACAAACCAAAGACAAGCTGGTATCCAGCGAAGTCAAAGGCTGTGTTGAATCGGTGCTCGGCGAATTCATGAGTGACTTCCTGCAAGAGCACCCGACTGAAGCAAAACAGATCACCGCGAAAATAGTCGATGCGGCTCGCGCACGTGAGGCGGCCAGAAAAGCCCGTGAAATGACTCGTCGCAAAGGTGCGCTCGATATTGCCGGTTTGCCTGGAAAACTGGCTGATTGCCAGGAACGGGATCCGGCAAAATCGGAGATCTATCTGGTGGAGGGTGATTCTGCAGGTGGGTCCGCCAAGCAAGGTCGCGATCGTCGTCGACAAGCGATATTGCCATTGAAAGGCAAAATTCTTAATGTCGAAAAAGCCCGGTTCGACAAGATGCTGCAATCTGCTGAAGTAGGTACTTTGATAACAGCCCTTGGTTGTGGCATAGGCAGAGATGAATTCGACCCTGACAAGTTGCGCTATCACTACATTGTGATCATGACTGATGCAGATGTTGATGGTTCTCATATCCGAACGCTGCTGCTCACATTTTTCTATCGCCAAATGCCAGAGCTTATTCGTCGCGGTCATATTTATATCGCGCAACCACCTTTGTACAAAGTGAAAAAAGGCAAACAAGAGCGATACGTGAAAGACGATGCTGAGCTGAATGCTTATCTGCTGCAATTGGCAATGGAAAACGCAAAGTTGTATGTTAATGACGGAGCACCGGCATTGAGTGAAACGGGATTAGAATCCCTTGCAAAGGAGTATATGCGCGTAAACTTGCAGTTCAGTCGAATGGAACGCCACGTAAACCGCGACATTCTGGAATCTATGCTCAATATCAAACCGATAGATCAGGCAGATCTAAAAGATAAAGCCAAGGTGCTGGCGTTTGGTAAAACACTCATCGATGAATTGAACTTGTCATTACCTGAAACATCGCAATACACGGTTGAGTCAATCGAAGAAGAGGGTGTCTTCGGCGTCAGGTTATTGCGTCGTGTGCATGGCAACGATTACGAAGTTAATCTGGAAGGCAAGTTCTTTCAGGCTCCGGATTATCGAACCATGGCCAGCCTGGCTGAAAAACTCGATGGCATGATGGGCGAGGGTGCGAATATCAAGCGTGGTGAACGAGAAAAGCAAGTAACGCAATTCAAGCAGGTGATGGATTGGTTGCTGGCTGAATCCGAGCGTGGTCTGACTATTCAGCGCTATAAAGGTCTGGGTGAAATGAACCCAGAACAGCTTTGGGAAACTACAATGGACCCGGATGCTCGGCGGATGTTGCAAGTTAATATCGAAGATGCCATGGCTGCAGATGAAGTGTTTGATACATTGATGGGCGATCAGGTAGAACCACGAAGAGATTTTATAGAGCGCAATGCTTTGTCTGTTTCGAATCTGGATGTGTAAATCGATCGACTTTTTTGCACAATTATTACTCGTCATGTACAGGCTAACCGGAGCATCGAATTACAGCAATGATCAATGATTCCGTGTCCGGCTCTGGACAACTCATTATCATCTGGGTCTGATGTTTGCACACCCAGCAACCAAGTTAATGCGGATAAAATGTCATGAGTCTGGCTATCAAGATCAACCGACCCAATTTCAGTGCAGTAAACCCTGAGTCTATTGAAAAGGATACCGATGAACTGCTGACTCGGTTTCAGTCGACGATTGACAAGGTTTCGTCACTAGAACACCCCACTTGGGACACGCTGATCAGTCCGCTGGACGACATTAGCAATACATTCAGCCTTTACTGGTCACCCGTGAGCCATCTGAATTCGGTAATGAATACCGATGCATTGCGTGAAGCATACAACCAGTGCCTGCCAAAAATCAGCGCGTTCTACACGAAAATGGGTCAGAACAGTGATTTGTTCAACGTGACAATGCGACTGCGAAATAGCGATGAATATGATCAGCTCAATCAGGCGCAGCAAAAAAGTCTGAATAACCAAATAAGAGATTTCGAATTAGGTGGCGTGTCATTGTCTGATGAACACAAGAAACGGTATGGTGAGATAGCTGTCGCGTTGTCAAAGCTGCAAACTCAATACTCAGATAACGTGCTCGACGCAACCAATGCCTGGGAGAAACTGGTCGAAAACGAATCCGATTTGAAAGGCTTACCAGCGTCAGCGGTCGCAGCAGCTGCGCAACGCGCAAAAGATAAAGACCAGCAAGGTTGGTTGCTCAATCTGGAATTTCCGGTGTACTACGCTGTGTTGATGTTCGCCGAAGATGCATCGCTAAGAGAAGAAATTTATACCGCATACAACACGCGTGCGTCCAACCATGGGCCTCATGCCGGACAATTCGACAATAGCGAGAAGGCGGTAGAAATTTTAAAGCTGCGTGCCGAGAAAGCGAGTTTGCTCGGCTATAAGAATTTCGCTGAGGTGTCTGTTGTACCCAAAATGGTTGAATCACCTGAGCAAGTAGTCGAATTTCTTAATGAGCTTGCTAATAAGGCGGTAACTGAAGCACAGCGCGAATACAGGGAAGTTGAAGCCTTTGCAAAACAGGAACTAGGCATCGATAAGCTCAATGTCTGGGATATGGCGCATGTGAGTGACAAGTTAAAGCAAAAACAATACGCCATATCTGATGAAGATTTAAAACCGTATTTCCCCGCAAGCAAAGCCATTCCGGGTATGTTTAATGTGGTCGGAAAACTATTTGGTTTGTCCATCGAGCAGGTCAACGATGTTGATGTTTACCATGAAGATGTTCAATGCTATGCCATCACAGATAATGCGGGTGAATTGCGTGGTGAATTCTATCTGGATAACTATGCACGTCCACATAAACGTGGTGGAGCCTGGATGGATACTTGTGCGACACGACAACAAGTAGAGCAGGGCGTGCAATTACCGATTGCTTATCTAACCTGCAATCTGACCCCTCCGGTAGGCGATGAGCCAGCATTGTTGACACACATGGAAGTCACCACATTGTTCCACGAGTTCGGACATGGTCTGCATCATATGCTTACCCGAATCGATACAGCAGGTGTCTCCGGCATCAGTGGCGTTGAATGGGATGCGGTTGAATTACCGAGTCAGTTCATGGAGAACTGGTGTTGGGAAAGAGAGTCGCTGGACATGATTAGCGGGCACTATAAAACCGGTGAAGCTATCCCGGATGCTTTGCTTGAAAAATTGCGACGCGCCAAGAATTTTCAGTCAGCGATGCAGTTGGTACGTCAACTGGAGTTGTCTCTGTTTGATATGCAAATACACATGCAAGCCACCAGTGATAAAGCAGTTGATATAGACGGCATTCTGGATAGCATTCGATCAAAAGTTGCCGTGCTTCCTTACCCGTCTTTTGTTCGTTTACACCAGGCTTTTTCGCATATTTTTTCGGGTGGTTACAGCGCTGGCTACTTCAGTTATAAATGGGCAGAAGTGTTGTCAGCCGATGCGTTTTCTCGTTTTGAAGAGGAAGGTATTTTTAATCAACAAGCCGGTAAAGACTTTTTAAACAATGTGCTGGAAATGGGTGGTTCCCGAAATGCAATGGAATCGTTTGTCGCTTTCAGAGGCAGAGAACCTAATATTGATGCCCTTCTGCGGCACAGTGGTTTAGCAGCCTGACGTATTTGGTAAGCGAAAACTAACCCAATGCATTACGCAGACCTGCGAGAGTTCATTGAAAAGCTAGAGTCAATTGGTGAGCTCAAGCGCATAACAATTGAAGTTGACCCCTATCTGGAAGTCACCGAGATTTGTGATCGAACGCTTCGGGCCGGTGGTCCGGCTTTGTTGTTTGAAAATGTTAAAGGCAGTGACTACCCATTATTAGGAAACCTGTTTGGAACACCTGAGCGTGTTGCCTATGGAATGGGAGAAGACTCAACTGAGGCGCTTCGTGAGGTAGGTAAACTATTGGCTTTCCTAAAAGAGCCTGACCCGCCGAAGGGACTTAAAGATGCGTGGAACACCTTGCCCATTTTTAAAAAGGTGCTCGATATGGCACCAAAGCAGACGCGCAGTGCACCCTGTCGTGAAATCACCTGGGACAACATAGACCTGAATCGTCTGCCGGTGCAGACCTGTTGGCCGGGTGATGCCGGTCCGTTGATAACGTGGGGTTTGGTGATTACCCGGGGGCCGCATAAAAAACGTCAGAATATGGGGATATACCGGCAGCAGGTTATCGCTCCGAATAAAGTCATTATGCGTTGGCTAAGTCATCGCGGTGGAGCATTGGATTTTCTAGAGTGGCAAAAAGAACATCCGGGTGAGCCCTTTCCAATTACGGTTGTTTTGGGTGCAGACCCTGCAACCATACTTGCCGCAGTAACGCCCATACCAGATACGTTGTCGGAACATGCTTTTGCTGGATTGTTGCGTGGTCAAAGAACTTTGACAACCAAAGGCATAACATCTGACTTGTCAGTGCCAGCATCGGCTGAATTTGTTTTGGAAGGTTTTTTATATCCTGGTGAGCAAGCACCTGAAGGCCCGTTTGGCGATCATACCGGTTACTACAATGAAGTTGACTCTTTTCCGGTTTTTACAGTGGAACATGTAACCAGTCGTAAGGAGCCAATCTATCACTCCACTTATACCGGTCGGCCGCCCGATGAACCGGCTATATTGGGTGTTGCACTAAACGAGGTGTTTGTGCCCATCCTGCAAAAACAGTTTCCGGAAATAGTAGATTTCTATCTGCCACCTGAAGGTTGCTCATATCGAATGGCAGTGGTCAGCATCAACAAACAGTACCCGGGACATGCCAAGCGCATTATGTTGGGCATATGGTCTTTCCTTCGACAGTTCATGTATACCAAGTTTGTGATTGTTGTTGATGCAGATGTTGATGTACGTTCATGGGAGGATGTTATCTGGGCCATCACCACCCGCATGGACCCCACGCGGGATACCACACTCATAGACAACACGCCTATCGACTATCTGGACTTCGCATCCCCTGTGTCGGGCCTTGGTAGCAAGATGGGTATGGATGCAACCAATAAACTTCCGGGTGAAACCAATCGTGAGTGGGGTGAGCCTATCCAAATGAGTGATGCGGTAAAAGAGCGCGTGGATACTCTTTGGGATTCGCTGGATCTTTAGGCGAGCTACTGGACTGGCAGAAGAAAAAGTCGAGAGAATTAGTCCTTGTGATCGCTCGGTTGTCGGACATTAGCTGAGTGTTCAATTGTTAAAAAATGTCTAGTTACTTTCACTACCTGCGATTTACCCTTCCTTGCTGTACACCATTCACATGGTGCATTTCTTCTAAAAACACGTTAAACACAACACGTTAAAACAATGTGGAGTTGCTTGTGACTCGGATGTTGGTCTGCCCGCAGCTAGCTATCCTTTATGTTACTAGTTAATGCAGTAACCGGGAAGTTCGCCGCTATTTTACCAATCGAGCAACAGTCTGATTCACAGCAGGGAGCGCTGAAACTTCCGACAGGACGTTACTTTCTATTTGACTGAATACGCTTTTAATGCTTCATCCGTTGCGTTGTTCAACGGCTGATCAATAGGAAATAGCCTGAATGAAATATATCGTCCGTTTACCTTCCCGTATTCTACCCTCGAGCTTTATCTTTAAAAAATCGTTGGTCGTCGGTATTTCTTGCGCATTGGCTTTGCCGGTAAACGCTGGTGTTGCAGATGATGACTTTGATGGCGATGGTATCAACGATGTGTACGACATCGATGATGACAACGATGGCATTCTGGATGTCAATGAAGGTATGACATCAAGTATCGTTACGCTCAATAATATTGCTCCCCTGCCACCAAGTGCTTTTGTCTCTGGTGGTGGCGTTATACCCGACGGCAGTGATGGGATGCGAGTGGCTGATACAACCGGTGGGTATGTGCTGGATATATATTCCACAATAAACACGACGAAACCACCAATATTCAATACCACGAGTGGACAGATATCAGGTTCCGGCTACACCAAGGCGCATCTTGTAGAACTCAAATACACCACGGCAAACTCCACTGGCTTCTACTTACTCGAATCGTTTGCGATAAACAATATTTCAAGTCTTACCGCAGGTGGTACTGCGACCTCAGTAAGAGACTCTTACGTATGGGGTGAGCCGGGTTCGTGGCTTCCCAATGGCAGCCCGTCGGGTGCAGCTGTAAACGTTGATATCACCAGCCCGGATGCTGTTGGCACCTATGTTTATGGTGATGCCGATGGTGGAAACGATATAAACAATATCGGTCAGTTCACCACCATTACAGCAATTGATCCAACGCTATCAGAAGTCTATTTGAACATGGCTGGCAGTGCTAACGGCCACACAGTTGAAATGACATTCGACTCGCCAAAAGTAGATGCATCGTTGTTCGTCTTTAACTCTGGCGACGGTGGAATGTACTTTTCGTTCTTCCCCGATATGGATGTGCAAGTTCATAATCTTTCAGGCACAGATACTGATGGTGACGGTCAACCTGATCATCTTGATCTGGACAGCGATAACGATGGCATTAGCGACATGCTTGAAGCCGGAGCAACTGCTGCGCAGTTAGCAATGGACGTCGACAAAAGCGGACACATTACTGTCAGCGAAGATGTTGATATCGATGGTGATGGTCTGCTGGACGCCTATGACCTGGATACTGCCAACCCTTCACCTGCCGACTCAGTCGGTACACTGCCTGCTGATACTGATGGGGATGCTGTAGAAAATTATTTGGATCTTGACTCGGATGGTGACGGCATTCCAGATGCAGTTGAAAATTTGAACACAGCAGGCTTTGCCGGCAACGATGGCGACGTATCAGATGAAGATGCTGATGGCGATGGCGTCAGAAACTACTTCGATGGTTTCTTTGGACTGGGCGCAAGCTTTGTTAACCCGAAAGATACCGATGGCGATGGCGTATCAGACTTCATTGATTCAGACAGCGACAATGACACTGTTAATGATGCGATTGAACACGGTTTAACGCTGACTGCGACCGACGCCGATGGTGATGGCATTGACGATGGAGTTGGTGCATCTTACAGCGACCCTGACGGTATTGCCGCTGACCCCGCAACCGAGCTACTCGATAGTGATGGTGATCAGCCAAGCGACGTTAACTATCGCGACACCGATGATGATAACGATGGCATCTTAACGTCCATTGAAGGTGGTGGCGATACCGATGGTGATGGCATCCCTGACAATATCGATCTTGATTCTGATGGCGATGGTATTCCGGACAACACAGAGCTTGCCGGCGATACAGACGGCGATGGTATCCCGGATTTTCAGGACACAGATTCAGATGGCGACGGTATACCTGACAGCGTAGAAGGTAATGGCGATTCAGATGGTGATGGCGTTCCAGATTATCTTGATACAGATTCAGACGGTGATGGCATCAGCGATAGTATTGAAGCTGGCGCGGCTCCAGGAATACCGGTAGATACTGACGGTGACGGTACACCTGATTATCTTGATCAGGATTCAGATGGTGATGGCATCGATGATTCCATTGAATTAGCACCAGACACAGACGGTGATGGCATTGCCGACTATCAGGATACCGACGCTGACGGCGACGGCATTCTTGATGCCGTTGAAGGCAACGTAGATACCGATGGTGATGGTGTTGCGGATTTCCTTGAGCTTGATTCAGACAACGACGGCATACCCGATAGTCTTGAAGGTAATGTTGATACCGACGGTGACGGTGTACCAGATTATCTGGACACTGATTCAGATGGCGATGGCATCCTGGATTCCATTGAAGCCGGAGCAAACCCGGCAGCACCGGTCGACACCGACGGTGATGGTACGCCTGACTTTCTTGATCAGGATTCCGATGGCGATGGCATCGATGACTCAATCGAACTCGCACCGGACACCGATGGCGATGGTGTTCCTGACTATCAAGATCTGGATGCAGACGGTGATGGTATCCCCGATAGTTTAGAAATGAACGTTGATAGCGATGGTGATGGCCTGCCAGACTTCCTGGATCTGGATGCAGATGGTGACGGCATTGCCGATTCGGTTGAAGCTGGCGCAAATCCGGCTGCTCCGGTAGATACAGATGGTGATGGCATCATGGATTTCCTAGATCAGGATTCTGATAGCGATGGCATTCCTGACTCAATCGAGCTTGCGCCGGACACAGATGGTGATGGTGTTCCAGACTATCAAGACATCGATTCAGACGGCGATGGCATTGACGACAGTGTAGAAGGCCTTGTCGACAGCGACGGCGATGGTGTTCCCGATTACCTTGAAAACGATTCTGATGAAGATGGTATTCCAGATGGTGTTGAAGGTAGTGGCGACACAGATGGTGACGGCATACCGGACTTTCTTGACCTTGATTCAGACAACGATGGTATTCCAGATTCTGTAGAAGGCGCTATGGATAACGATGGTGATGGTATTCCGGATTATCTCGATCTTGATTCAGATAACGATGGCATTACTGACACCGTAGAAGCCGGTGGTATTGATGCAGACGGAGACGGTGTTGTCGATGGTTTCACAGATGCTGATGGTGACGGCATTGATGATGCGACCAGCGCAACCCCATTAGCCGTTCCTGATTCCGATGGTGACGGTGCTGCTGACTATCTTGAACTCGACTCAGACAACGACGGCTTGAATGATGTTATTGAAGCCGGCGGCACCGATGCTGATGGCGACGGGATTGTTGACGGTTTCGTGGATGCTGATGGTAACGGACAGGACGATGCAACCCAGGTTGCTCCACTACCTAATCCGGATAGCGATGGTGATGGCATAGTTGACGTACTCGACGTAGATTCAGATGGCGACGGTATCCCGGATGCAATTGAATCAGATGTTGATACTGATGGCGATGGTGTCCCTGATTATCTTGATACCGACTCAGATAATGACGGGATTCCTGACTCGGTTGAAGCTGATGTATCGGGTGTAGATACTGACGGTGACGGCATCGACGACATGTTCGATGTTGATCAAACCGGTGGCACTGATGCCGATGGCGATGGTGTTGATGACGCAGCCACCATTATCGATACAGACGGCGATGGTATCCCTGATGCACACGATGCCGATTCAGATGGTGACGGCATCCCTGATTCAACTGAAGCCGGCAGCAACCCTGCCACACCTGTTGATACTGATGGCGACGGTACTCCAGATCACTTGGAACTTGATTCAGATAACGACGGTATTCCCGATAGCGTCGAAGGTAACGTAGACACAGACGGTGATGGTGTTCCTGATTACCTGGATTCAGATTCTGACGGTGACGGCATACCCGATGCAGTTGAAGCCGGGAATGACCCAACCAATCCTGCTGACACCGATGGTGACGGTATTCCTGACTTTCTGGAACAAGATTCAGATAACGATGGCATACCAGATGATGTTGAAGCTGGAAGCAATCCAGGCGCACCGGTTGATACCGATGGCGATGGCACCCCGGACTTTTTAGAAGAAGATTCAGATAACGACGGCATCCCCGATGATGTTGAAGCTGGAAGTAATCCCGGCGCACCAGTCGATACAGACGGTGATGGTATCCCGGACTTTTTAGAAGAAGATTCTGACAACGATGGTATCCCTGATTCAGTTGAAGTTGGTGACCCGAATAATCCAACCGATACTGATGGTGATGGCATACCTGATTTTCTCGATGAAGATTCAGATAACGATGGCATCCCTGATTCAGTTGAAGCGGGTAGCGACCCTGCCAATCCTGTAGATACTGATGGTGATGGTACGTCTGACTTTTTGGAACAAGATTCTGACAACGATGGTATTCCTGATTCAGTAGAAGCAGGCACCGACCCGGAAAACCCGGTTGATACCGATGGTGATGGTACCCCTGATTATCAGGAGCAGGACTCTGACAATGACGGTATACCGGATTCGGTAGAAGCGGGCAATGATCCGAACAACCCGACTGACACAGACGGCGACGGTATCCCTGATTTTCTGGATGAAGATTCAGATAACGACGGTATCCCTGATTCAGTAGAAGCAGGTGATGATGCGAACGCGCCAATTGATACAGATGGCGACGGTATCCCGGACTTTTTAGAAGAAGATTCGGATAACGATGGTATCCCTGATTCAGTAGAGGCGGGCAATGATCCCAACAACCCGACTGACACAGATGGTGATGGCATACCTGACTATCTAGATGAAGATTCAGATAACGACGGCATTCCTGACAGCGTAGAAGCGGGCAGTGACCCGGCAAATCCAACTGACACAGATGGTGATGGTGTACCTGATTATCTTGATGAAGATTCAGATGGTGATGGCATTCCTGATTCAGTAGAAGCTGGCAGCGACCCTGCTAATCCGGTTGATACCGATGGTGACGGTATCCCGGACTTCCTTGAGGAAGATTCAGATAACGACGGTATACCTGACAACGTCGAATCGGGCAGTGACCCGGTTAATCCAACAGACACCGATGGTGACGGCATACCAGACTATCTGGATACCGATTCTGATAACGATGGAATCTCGGACGATCAAGAAGCCGGCGCTGACCCAAGTGTGCCAGTCGATACCGATGGCAATGGCATTCCTGATTATCAGGAATCGCTTGTACCGGCAGTTGCACCGGCAGACAGTGATGGTGACGGTATCCTCGATACGTTAGAAAGTACCGGCGACAGCGATGGTGATGGTGTTCCGGATTACCTGGATATTGATTCAGACAATGACGGGCTGCTCGATGGTGACGAGGCTGGTGACCCAAGTGCGCCGGTTGACACTGATGGTGATGGTATTGCCGACTACGTTGATCTCGATAGTGACAACGATGGTTTAAGTGATACGCAGGAAGCCGGTGGTGATGACGCCAACGGTGACGGTATTGTTGATAACTTTGTTGATGCTAACGGTGATGGCCATGACGATGGTGTTGGTTTAGCAGCACTACCCGATCACGATACCGATGGCGATGGCATTGTTGATCACCTCGATATTGACAGTGACAACGATGGTCTGACCGATGTATTCGAATCGTCCGGTTCAAGTGCTGATACTGACGGTGATGGTGTGCTCGATAACATCGTTGATACCAATGGCGATGGTCTGGCAGATAACGTTGCTACTAACGACTTGCTTGATACCGATGGCGATGGGTCACCGAATCATCTTGATCTGGACAGTGACGGCGACAATCAGCTCGATATTGTTGAAGCTGGTGGTACCGACAGTAATGGCGACGGTCAGGTTGATGCCTGGATTGACACTGATGGCGACGGTATAAGCGATGTTGTCGATGTCAGCGTGGTTGGTGGATTCGATCTCGATAACGACGGCATTGCCGACTTTGCAGACGCTGATTACGCTGACGGTCCGGATACGGACGGAGACGGGATAATAGACTTTTATGACGACGATCCGTTCGGAAACGGTTTCATTCCATTTAGTAGTGATGGTCAACCGCTGCTGGCAAGTGCGCTGCCCGATGCCGATGGCAACGGCATTCCAGATGTGTTGGAAGTCGCGCCTGCACCCGCTGCAGCTGAGCCTGCCGGGCAAATCCATACGGGTCTGGCGGGTAACGGTTGTTCCGTTACGAATAACACACGCGGGCCTCTGGACCCTATTTTCCTACTGTTACTAGCCGCTACAGGTGGCATGTTCTCTGCTCGTCGTAACAGACGAGCAGGGCGTCGCGGTCTTTTTAGTGCGAAACCCACCGAAAGTCACGGAGAAAACGAAAATGATTAATGCAACTTTAAAATTAAAAACGCTGGCATCGGTAGGAGCATTATCGATTCTGGGCGGTTGTTCAATGATGCCTCAGGCGTCGAATGATATTGATGCGGTTAACTCTGCTTCAAATACACAAAGTTACTCGGGTGACTATGAAAACCGTATCGGTCGTCATATCTACGCCGGACTCGGTGTTGGTGCCAGCCGACTTGAACCAGATACCAGCGAAATTCCAAACGTAGATGTAAATGATCGAGTTGAAGGTGCAGGTCAGATTACAATTGGTATGGACTTGAGTCGTCAAGTAGCGCTCGAGCTTCATTCGGCTGATCTGGGTAGTGCAGGATTGTCGACTCCACAGGGCCGGATTAACTACCACGTGCATGGCGCGAGTGCGCTTTTCTATGCAGGCAAGTCGCGTCACAACTATCGTCGTCAGGGTTTGACTGGCTATGGTCGTGCAGGTGTAGGCTTTCTTGAAAACAGTTCAGTAGGTAATGTTGACTTTGTTCAGGACAATGGCGCAAGTTTCCTTGTCGGTGCAGGTGTTGAATACATGACAAAAATTGGTCTTGGCCTTCGTGCAGAAGCTATCTCATACGAAAAAGACATTAACTACGGTCAGTTGGCTATGGTTTATCGAACGGGTACGCGTCGTTCACGAAAGCCTGTAGAAATTGTTAAGGCACCTGCACCAGCTCCGGTTGTTGTACCAGCTGTGAAAGTGATAAAGCCTAAGCCGCTACCAGTTGCTGCACCGAGTATTTGTGATGAATTTGATGGCGTACTTGAAGGTGTTAACTTCAAGAGTGACTCTGCAGAGCTTACTGCCGCAGGTAGACAAACACTTGATATCGCTGCAGACAAGCTGAGTCAGTGTGAAGAGGTGCAGGTAAGCATTTCAGCGCATACTGATAGTGTTGGTTCTGAATCTTATAACCAGAGTTTGTCTGAGCGTCGCGCTCAGTCTGTTCTGGATAACTTAAGCTCGCGCGGTATTGATCGGTCACGTATGGACGCTCAAGCTTATGGTGAAACTCAACCAATAGACGATAACAGTACACCAGAAGGTCGACTGCGCAATCGTCGAGTTGAGGTTATTGCTCAGTAAGAACAACCATTTACCCAATGGCTGTAAAAAAAGGACGTCGATTATCGGCGTCCTTTTTTTTGCCATGCAAATACTGCCATTTTCACTTAAGATAAGTGATTAATCTTACAAAAAATTGATCTAGTAAAGGAAACCGATGGCAAACTTCAAATACGCCTTTGTCAAAGCTGGCTGGCATGCAGACATTGTTGATCAGGCTCTGGTCGGTTTTCAGCAGGTTGTCGATGAAGACTCTGTGGATGTTTTTACTGTCCCCGGTGCACTTGAAATGCCACTGCTAGCCAAGAAGCTTGCACAAACTGGCGAATACGCCGCGGTTGCAGCTGCAGCTCTTGTGGTTGACGGTGGTATTTATCGACACGATTTTGTTGCCCAAGCAGTTCTTGATGGTTTAATGCAAGCTGGTCTTGAAACAGGCGTGCCGGTTTTGTCCATATCGTTAACCCCGCATCACTATCAAGAGACAGAACATCACACACGAATTTTTCGTGAGCATTTTATTATTAAGGGACAAGAGGCAGGCAGAGCTGCACTCAGTATTGCTCAAGTGCACAGCTCGATTAAGCAATAATATTGGGTAAGCAATTCTTGATAGCGGCCATTTGACCAACATCACCCGGCGGGTGTGCGACTTTAGGGCTGAGATCGAATCCGAGGCGAACTGCCATCTCTGCACATCGTTCGCTGTTAACGACTAGTTGTGTTGCGTGCAAAATGTTTGCGTAATCGGGGCCGGCAATATTAACCAGATTTCGCAATACATCGTCACTGGTAATGCTAATGATGTGCGCTGGTGTATCAACAAAAATACGACGCCTTTCCGCATCACTAACTACTGGCATAACTCGTTTATAAACCGGTTTTACTATTACCTTCGCACCATTGGATTGCAAATGCGATTCGATCAGATCTCGTCCGCCCATCCCTTTGATAATTAACGCTGAATCTATTGGTGTTTGCGTGTTATACCATTGTAAAAATGCTTCGCTGGTATACGGTTCCACTGGCGGATGAACTAACTCCTGGCCTAGCTTCCCCAGCACTCGTTCTGTTGCGCGGCCAATTGCGTAGACCCGTGCACCCGCCCAGGGTAACGGTAGAATATTATGAGCGAACTCAACGGCGTTGCGACTGGTAAAGAATATTAGCCTGGACTGATCTACATGGTTTTTGTTCAGGTCGCATTCAACCGGTAAGATGTCAATGCAGGGTAGCGTAATGGTGTCCAGGCCTGCCTCTTTACAGCTGTTCAGAAAGTGGGATTGTTGATGCTTGGGTCTTGTTACAAGTACCCTGACTTTAGTGTTTGATTCATTCAAGTGGATAGTCCGGCTTCGGCTTTGTCTAATACATCTTGCGCTCCTTGGTTAAGTAATTCAACGGCCAAATTGGTACCCATTCTATGCGCGTCTTTTAACGCAGCCGATCCGGTTGTTTGAAGCAGCCGGGTTCCATCATGGGCTATTACTCGTGCCGTCATATAGAGTCGATCGCCATCAATGGTTGCGTAGGCGGCAATGGGTGCGGCGCAGCCACCGTTTAACTTTGCACTGAAGGCTCGCTCCGCGGAGCTAAGGTATGTTGTTGGTTCATGATTCAATGGCTCCAGTAAAGCTTTTGTTCGTGCATCGCTGGAACGAATCTCTATGCCAATGGTGCCTTGCGTCATTGCTGGCAGGCATTGTTCGGGGGGAATAGTTTGCGCAACTCTGCTCTCCAGCCCAAGTCGTTCCAGTCCGGCACAGGCGAGTAGCGTGGCATCAAATTCCCCGGCATCGAGTTTGGCGAGTCGGGTTCCTACGTTACCGCGAAGTTCAACAATCTGGAAAGTCGGGTTGAGGTACAGAAGCTGAGCTTGTCTTCTCGGGCTGCATGTGCCGATTATGGCGTTGTCGGGTAGCTCATCTATTGTGCCATAGTTGTTTGACACTAATGCATCGCTCGGATTGTGGCGTTCCAGCAATGTGCAGATTTCCAGTCCATCCGGAATTTGTGCGGGTACATCTTTCATCGAGTGTACTGCCAGATCGGCAGTTTCACTTAGCAACGCTGTTTCAAGTTCTTTCAAAAACAGGCCTTTACCACCGATCTTTGCCAAAGAGGTGGATTGCTCGCGGTCACCTTTAGTCGTGAGTGGCAGCATTTCAATGTTTAAATCGGGGTGCAGTGCCAGCAGTTGTTCTCGAACTGAGTTGGCCTGCCACAACGCCAGTGGGCTTTGTCGGGTAGCAATGCGAATTGGTTCAGACATAAGTAAGCAGCAGTAACAGTAAAGCTTGCTAGTATACGTGTTCGCACCCGTTCCTTTAACTACCCTGAACTATGAAATCGCCGGAAAAAACAGCTAAGCCTTCACCATCGACTACTGGAAAACTCTGGGGCGGTCGATTTGACGAAGATACCGATGCTTTTGTTGAATCGTTCACGGCCTCCGTCACATTCGATCAGCGGCTTTATCGACAAGACATTGCCGGGTCCCGGGCTCATGCAAACATGTTGCAACAGGTTGGGGTGCTAAGCGCAGATGACCTGTCTCAGATTAATCAGGGTTTGGATAAAGTTACCGCAGACATCGAAGCCGGGCGCTTTGAATGGTCGGTATCAAGAGAAGATGTTCATATGAATATCGAAGCTGCATTGACAGAACACATCGGTGATGCAGGTAAACGACTCCATACGGGTCGGTCGCGTAATGATCAGGTGGCTACAGATATTCGACTTTATCTGCGTGATGCCTGTGATGATGCTGCGGAAGAAGCGATTCGATTAATGGAAGGATTACTGGATCTGGCAGACAAGCACAACGCGACCATCATGCCTGGCTTTACTCACCTGCAAACCGCGCAACCAGTCACGTTTGGACATCACTTGCTTGCGTGGTTCGAAATGCTGCTGCGTGATCTTGACCGGCTCAGTGACACTCGCAAGCGGTTAAACAAATCGCCATTGGGAGCTGCAGCATTGGCCGGTACTTCTTACCCGATCGACAGACACATTACTCAAGAACTATTGGGCTTCGACGATATCTGTGAAAACTCGCTTGATGCAGTCAGTGATCGTGATTTTGCGATTGAGTTTTGCAGCTGTGTGGCAACCTGTCTTATGCATCTGTCTCGAATGTCGGAAGAGTTGGTTTTATGGACATCGACGCAGTTTAATTTTATTGAACTGCCAGATCGTTTTTGTACAGGCTCCTCGATCATGCCGCAAAAGAAAAACCCTGATGTGCCTGAATTGGTGCGTGGAAAAACAGGACGTGCCAATGGCAATTTAATTTCGCTGTTAACGTTAATGAAAGGTCAACCATTGACTTATAACAAAGACAATCAGGAAGACAAAGAACCTTTGTTTGATTCAGTCGATACATTGTTAGGTTGTCTGCGAGCGTTTGCTGACATGGTGCCTGCTATTAAGCCAAACGAAGCTGTGATGCGGGATGCTGCTGGCAAAGGGTTTTCAACGGCAACTGATTTGGCCGACTACCTGGTGAGAAAAGGGCTGGCCTTTAGAGACGCACATGAAGTGGTAGGACTTGCAGTTCGTCATGGTGTGGAACATCAGTGTGATCTAGCTGATATGTCGCTGGCAACATTACAGCAATTCAACGACACAATAGACTCAGATGTATTTGATGTATTAACGCTTGAAGGATCAGTCAATAGCCGAGATCACGTTGGCGGTACTGCACCAGATCAAGTCCAACAGGCGGTGATCAGAGCTCGCAAGCGACTTAGCACTACATACCAAACAAACGCTTGAACCAGATTGACAGGTCGTCAACCTCTTCATTGCTGACACTGTGTGCAATCTCGTATTGATGCCATTCAAGTGCAGCATCTCTGGCCTGCAGTTTGTCACGTGACTGCTCAGCCACGGTAAAACGAATGACATCATCTTGTGAGCCGTGCGCCATAAAAATGGGCATGCTCAGTTTATCGCTATCAACCTGCTCTAGCGCTTCTGCAGTCATTGGCAAATAAGTACTTAACGCCACAATGCCTGCAAGCGTTCTGTTTAGTGTCAGACCGGCTTGAAGTGCAATGGCCCCGCCTTGTGAAAACCCGGCCAGCACTATGTTGGATTCGACAATGCCTCGCGAAATTTCTTCCTCGATTAGTTCATCTATAGCACTGACAGATTCTGCGATACCGGCGTCGTCCTGATCGCGGGATTCGAAATCAAGAGAGTTGATGTCGTACCAGCCACGCATCGCCGCACCATCATTGACGGTAATTGGTCTGATGGGGGCATGAGGGAACAGGAATCGGATACCGGGACGAGACAAAAGTTTGAGTTCGGGCACAATTGGTTCGAAATCGTGCCCGCTGGCGCCGAGACCGTGAAGCCAAATTACGGTGTATTCGATATTTTCGCCGGTTTCGATCTCGATGAATTCGAGTAATTTTGTCATGGAGCCAATGAATAGATGTGAGCTGGTTGCGCGTCAGAGTATACTCTAATCATTACTTGACGAGACGTTTTTCCGTATGAACGCTATCTATAAGAGCGCCTGCCTGGCGTTATGTTTTGCGCTTTGCGCGTGCGGCAATAAGGGCGATTTGTATTTAAAGCCAGTCGAGCTGAGCGAGGAACAGAAGGCCTTGCTTGACGAACTGGACGGCAAAAAGAATAAAAAGAAGACCAATACCGAGATATCCGACCCTGCCTCGTAACTGCTGCTAAATCATCATGGAACATTTTCATCGTAAAAAAGGTGCGCTTTACGCGCAAAGTTATCCCTGCTCAAAACTTGCAGAAGACTTCGGCACACCCCTGTTTGTGTACAGTCGTGAAGCGCTTGAAACTGCGTGGCAGGAATTTAGTGACGCACTGGAAAGTCATCATCACCTCATTTGTTATGCCGTCAAAGCGAACTCCAATCTTGCCGTACTTGATGTGCTGGCGCGGCTAGGGTCTGGTTTCGACATTGTCTCTGGTGGAGAACTTAAACGTGTGCTTGCAGCCGGTGGCGACCCTGAAAAAATTGTTTTCTCAGGTGTGGGCAAAACCACATTGGAACTGACAGAAGCGCTGGAAACAGGTATTCGCTGTTTCAACGTTGAATCCGAGGCTGAGCTGGAGCGCCTGGCTGAAATTGCGCGCGCGCTAGGAGTTGTTGCACCCGTGTCACTCAGAATCAATCCTGATGTTGATGCGCAAACTCACCCGTATATTTCTACCGGTCTTAAAGAGAATAAGTTCGGTATCAGCATGAACGAAGCAATTAACGTCTATAAACGAGCTGCGGCAATGCCCACAATTGTGCTCCTCGGAATGGATTGCCATATTGGCTCGCAGCTCACCAGTATTGAGCCTTATAAAGACGCATTACAAAGACTGGTTGGTCTGGTCGATCAGTTAAATGATGCGGGTATTGTACTGACACACCTTGATGTTGGTGGTGGTCAGGGTATTTGCTATGAAGACGAGACACCGTTGAATATCAACGAATGGGCTAGCTGCGTTATCGATGCCATCGGTCAGCGGAAACTTGAAATACTGGTTGAGCCAGGGCGATATATAGCGGGTCCGGCAGGTGTTTTGTTAACGCGCGTTGAATATTTGAAGAGCAATGAAGACAAGCATTTTGCCGTTGTCGATGCAGCTATGAACGATCTGATCAGACCAGCGTTGTACAGTGCCTGGCAATCTATCGAAGCAGTAGAGCCCAGTGATGCGCCAACACGGGAATACGATGTCGTTGGGCCTATTTGCGAGTCTTCAGACTTTCTGGGCAAGAATCGTCGTCTGTCTATTGAACAAGGTGATTTGCTGGCCGTAATGTCAGCTGGTGCTTATGGTTTTGTTATGAGCTCTAATTACAACACTCGAGCACGTGCTGCTGAGGTGATGGTAAGCGGTGACGAGGCTTATGTAGTTCGGGAGCGTGAGGAAATAGAGAGTCTGTATGCCGGGGAGTCTTTACTGCCATGAATTTAGTGAACTTCACAAAAATGCATGGATTGGGTAACGACTTTATCGTTATCAATAATCTTGATGGCAATGTGAATCTCAGTTCAGAGCGTATTAGTGCACTCAGTGATCGTCGAACCGGTATCGGTTTCGATCAGCTTCTGGTTATTGAACCGGCGTCGGTAAGCGAGGCTGAGTTCAATTATCGAATATTCAATGCAGATGGTGGTGAAGTTGAGCATTGTGGCAATGGTGCGAGATGCTTTGCCCGTTATGTTCACGATAAAGGCCTCACCAAAAGTAGATCCATCCCGGTTAATACAAGCGCTGGCATGATTACCTTGCACTTACTCGACAATCAAAACGTTACTGTGAGTATGGGCGTGCCTGTATTTGAGCCCGCTGCAATTCCGTTTCTGGCAGAACAGACACAAAAAATATATCTAATTGATGTAGAAGGACGTCAAATTGAAGTGGGTTGCACCGCCATTGGCAACCCTCATGTGGTACTTCAAGTTGAAGATGTTGCTACAGCCGAGGTAGAAACACTGGGCCCTTTGCTTGAATCACACCGACTTTTTCCCAATCGTGTCAATGTTGGATTTATGCAGATTATTGACTCTGGTAACATAAAATTGCGTGTTTTTGAAAGAGGGGTTGGAGAGACGAGAGCCTGTGGTACTGGTGCTTGTGCGGCGGTGGCTATAGGCCACAACCAAGGCGTGCTTGACAAAGTAGTGAATGTGACCTTGTTGGGTGGGCCGTTAAAAATAGTCTGGGAAGATTTCAATAGTTCGATTGAAATGACTGGCGTATGTTCTACAGTCTTTGAGGGTCAAACAAGAATGTAGTAAATATGCAAGTCGAACAAACCGAGCGCCATGACGTCCCGAACGCAGATTCTGTTCTGAAGTTTCTGACGCGGAATCCGGACTTTTTCAATCAGCACTCCGACGTGCTGCCGCGACTGTCTATCCCCCACCATACGGGAAGCGCTGTCTCTTTGATCGAAAAGCAGGTGAGTGTGCTGCGAAACAAGTGCTGCACGCTTGAGAACAGCCTTCGAGACCTTATCACTGTTGCACGTGAAAACGAGCAATTGCATCAACGATTACATCGACTCATCCAGGACATCATCACAGCCTCATCACTCGATGACGTAGTTAATCTGACACGCGATAACTTGCTGACAAATTTTAATGCAGATGATGTTCGTCTGGTGTTGATTTCGTCTGAATTGCAAGAAGACCCTTCTTCAGACTACATCCTGATGGAAGACGGCGATCCAGGGGTTGAGCTGTTCAGTGAATTATTTAAAAAGAGCGAAACCCTTTGTGGGCAACTTGGGGACGCACAAAAACAACTTATTTTTGGTGAAAACGCAGAAGACGTTGCATCGGCAGCCGTGATTCCGCTGGTTCATAATCGCAAGCTTGGTCTTGTGGTGCTGGCCAGTAAAGATGAGTCACGGTTTGCTCTTGGTAAAGGGGTGATGTTTCTCAATCAACTTGGCGAAGTGCTTAGCCGACGGGTTGATACGCTCACTTAACTGGAGAAGACCGATGTCCAACTTCGATCTTGCAATTGAGGATTACCTGGAAGACCTGCGGGTAGCCAGACGCTGCTCGCCGCATACGGTCAGTAACTATGCGCGTGATTTGAAAGCCATCGCACGCTCAGCAACCAATCGCGAGATTGACGAATGGCAGGCTATTACCGGCAGCGATGTGCGGTCGATTATTGCAGAGCAGCACCGAGAGGGAATTGCGGGTAGAAGTCTGGCCCGACGCTTGTCTGCTGTCAGAGGTTTGTATAACTTTCTGATTAAGTTGGGTCGATGCGAAGTCAATCCGGCTTCCGATATTCTTGCTCCAAAAGACAAGAAAGCTTTGCCGGCAACGCTTGACCCGGATGAAGTCAGCAAGTTGCTTTCACAAAATTTAAGCGACCCGATGATCTGTCGCGATCTGGCCATGTTCGAACTGATGTATTCATCTGGATTACGACTGGCAGAATTAGTTGGTCTTAATCTGGCAGATCTGGACTTAAGTGTTGGTCAGGTCAGGGTTACTGGTAAAGGTGGAAAAGTTCGAGACCTGCCGGTTGGAAAACATGCGGTAGAAGCCATTAACAAGTGGTTGAGTTATCGACGCATGACACCTGGTGCCGACGACAAAGCAATATTTTTGAGTTCAAGAGGCAAACGCATTGCGCCACGAACAGTACAAATGCGATTAAAGAAGCTGGCTGAATCTCAAGGTTTGAACAGAGATTGTTATCCGCACATGCTGCGTCACTCTTTTGCCAGTCATCTGCTTGAGAGTAGCGGAGATTTACGTGCTGTGCAGGAGCTACTCGGGCATGCTGATATCAGCACAACTCAAGTGTACACGCATCTGGACTTTCAGCATCTGGCAAAGGTTTACGACGAAGCACATCCGCGTGCCAAGCGTAGTAAAGTAACGGAAGAAAGCTGATTAGCTGGCTTGCAGTGAAAAGTGACTAAACAGTCCGTTGTTTTGCAGCGACTGATTGAGTTTAACCTGCCGTGACTTTCCGCCAAGCGTAACGGTCATCCGGTCGCCTGTCTGATAAAGAAACGCCGGTAACAGAATTGTTTGCAGTACGGCGTTTTTTACTTTACACGCGATGATCATGGCATCGTCGGCAATGATATCGTCGCTGTTCGATCGCGAGATTCCAATCGGTAGTACGCCTTTGGCCAGATATTCAACGCCGATACGAATGGCACTACCTTCGCCAACAATAATCCATCGTATAACACCGATAAATGCATTGGATTTACCTTTGGGTTGGTACTCAATGTTTGTATCGCTAACTTCCATGCTGATAAGTTCCCCAACCTGAACCATGCCAGCACGACAGTCCGGATTGTATAAAGCTGCACCCTGGGCACAATGATTGAGCATGACCCAATTATGATCTTCGTGCAGATCCATAACATCTGCAGCCTTGTTCATTGCTTCATAGCCGGCGGCCAGATCCCCGGTTACGTTCTCGGCATTCTGACTGGCTGCTTTGGCTGCACCCAATTGCAGATGTGCACAAATGGCTTTGTGGCCCAATATAACGAGTTGTTGATCGTGCCCAATAACGCGTTGACTGCGTCGGTGGCGACTTCGTCCAAGCGTGACTCGCAGTCGCGCAAACGATTGACGATCAAGAGACTCAGACCCAAGTAGCGCGGTTTGCTGAGTTCGTGACTTAGCGAGCTGTGCATCGACTCGTGTGAGAACGGCTGCCAGACTGAACCAGCGAACATCTGATTCAGAATCGGTTACCATCGATGTAGCTGGTACCGGGCGAGATCCGAATTTCAGATGAACCGCATAGTTGACTGCGCGCGAAGATTCAGCCGGTGCGTTTTTCCGAATGCGAATAGCGCCCGCATTCATCTTGAGAAACTCTAGTAGTGGAGCCAATTGTCTGACTCGATGTTGGCGATAGTCGGCCAGAGTGAGCAGAAGAATGTAACGGTAGTGATCACCTGTACTCAGCGCATTGTCATCAGGGTTTGGATCGAGCAACGCATATTCTTCGGCAAGTTCATAGAGCTGATGTGCATCGATAAGTAGAGATTCGGGAATAATCTTGTAACCATGCGCTCGACCTTCGGCTTGTCGCACCAGTGCTTGCATGGCTCGTCGAACATCATCGCCTCGCGGTTGAGGGCTATCGGCAAGCAATATCTTAAAAGCAAATGCCTCCTCGCGAAGCAGGCCATCGAGTAGTTGTGAGCTACGTTGAAACTCTGCTGTCAGTGGTAGTGGCTGGGCCTGACAGATTTCCAACAGCGAATTGTTCAGTTCACGCAAGGTGGGGATAAAGCAGGCGATGACTGCACGACGGCGATTGAGATCGTTGTGAAGCCGATTACTGTGCCGTAGCCCTCGATACACTTCCATTGCATCGTTTGTGGATTTCGTCGGGTTTAGCTTGCCCAGCCAGCGGTTTACCCCATCGGGATCAACCGGAAAGCTTTGAGTATCTGCGACAGTGCGTTGTGGGACAGTCAGTTGCATAGCTGGTTTTACAAATGGGTCCGTATAACGAGGTAAAAAAAGTCTATTCCGAGCAGGTTAGCGTACTGAACCGGTTACAACAGTTTAAACTAGAACCGTAATTAATCGTGTGACATTGGACGGAAAATCCGGGAGTTTAACGTTGGAACAATACCGTGGAACAACCATTTGTTCGCTGCGCCGCGGCAATCAAGTGGTTATTGGTGGTGATGGGCAAGTTAGCATGGGTAACGTCATCATGAAGGGAAATGCGCGAAAGGTGCGCAGGCTGTATAAGAATCAGGTGCTTGCTGGATTTGCAGGCGGTACTGCCGATGCGTTCACACTTTTTGAACGATTCGAGGGCAAGCTTGAGGAACATGGTGGCAACCTGACCCGTGCAGCTGTTGAGCTGGCCAAAGACTGGCGCACAGACCGCATGTTACGGCGCCTCGAAGCGTTGCTGGCTGTGGCAGATGAGAAGAATTCGCTGGTCATTACCGGTAATGGTGATGTTATTGAACCGGAGCAGGGTTTGATTGCGATAGGTTCGGGCGGCGACTTTGCAAAGTCAGCTGCTCGTGCGTTGATCGACCATACGGAGCTCGATGCGGAAAGTATCGTACGCTATAGCCTGGAGACCGCTGCAGGCATCTGCATCTATACCAATACCAACCTCACTATTGAAACCCTGGAATACGACTGAACTTATGTCCCAGATGACTCCACGAGAAATCGTGCAAGAACTTGACAAGCACATTGTCGGACAGAATGCAGCAAAGCGTTCGGTGGCCATCGCATTACGCAATCGTTGGCGTCGAATGCAAGTCAGTGACGCGCTGCGCGACGAAATTACCCCTAAGAATATTTTAATGATTGGGCCAACCGGTGTTGGAAAAACAGAAATTGCACGTCGGCTTTCAAAGCTTGCAAATGCGCCGTTTATAAAAGTTGAAGCAACCAAATTTACCGAAGTTGGGTATGTTGGACGCGACGTTGAATCCATTATTCGCGACTTGGCCGATGTTGCTTTAAAAGAGACTCGTGAAAGAGAAACTCAAAACGTGTCCCATCGTGCAGAAGATGCTGCCGAAGAACGCATTCTCGATGCGTTGCTGCCGCCGGCGCGTGGTGGCACGCCAGCGAGCGTTGTGGAAACTGAAGAGAGCAGTACACGTCAGAAATTTCGAAAAAAATTGCGTGAAGGGGATCTTGACGATCGCGAAATTGAAATTGATATCAGTGCCAGCCCTATGGGTGTAGAGATCATGGCACCTCCTGGTATGGAGGAAATGTCGCAACAGCTGCAAGGGCTGTTTCGGAACATGGGTAGTTCAGGCCAAACCAAGAGCCGAAAGTTAACGGTCAAGGAAGCAATGAAGCTTGCCACAGACGAAGAAGCTATGAAACTGGTTGACGATGAAGATCTTAAAACTCAGGCCCTTAAAAACATAGAGCAAAACGGTATCGTGTTTCTGGACGAAATTGATAAAGTTGCACGAGGTGGTAGCCAGAGTACTGGTAACGCGGATGTGTCAAGAGAAGGTGTGCAACGGGATTTGTTACCTCTGGTTGAAGGTTGCACGGTATCAACAAAATTCGGCATGGTTAAAACCGACCACATATTGTTTATTGCATCGGGCGCTTTTCATTTGTCCAAGCCATCTGATCTTATTCCCGAATTGCAAGGTCGACTTCCCATTCGTGTTGAATTATCAGCATTATCCACGGCCGATTTTGTGCGTATATTAACTGAGCCGGATGCTTCACTGACCGAGCAGGCAACAGCGCTGCTGGCTACAGAAAAAGTAGATTTGTCATTCACTGAAGATGGTGTTCGTCGTATTGCCGAAGTCGCCTGGCAAGTTAATGAGACCACAGAAAACATTGGTGCTAGAAGATTGCACACGGTTATGGAGCGACTTCTGGAAACGGCGTCGTATGAAGCATCCGATCATGCTGGATCATCAATAGAAGTCAATGCAGATTACGTTGACAGTCATCTGGGTGATCTGGTGAAAGACGTCGACTTGAGTCGATACATACTGTAA
>Ga0114956_1000638_pt1 | contig 26068 bp, 27 predicted proteins | sample MaitaG_FD_87304 | JGI IMG/M metagenome (GOLD analysis project Ga0114956, IMG submission 87304) | Marine algal microbial communities from Maine, USA - Maine_Asex2 metaG | ecosystem: Host-associated > Algae > Red algae > Unclassified | place: Maine, USA | collected 2015-01-05
ATGGAGAGCTATGCGCGGGGCGTCGTCCGACCGGTGCACCGCCTCGAACTGAAGGAGGCGGCCGCGAAGACCGAGCGGCACACGCTCCGGCGGGCTGCCCGGGACCTGGACAAGGTCGACGCTCGGCTCGATGCGGCCGGGCGCCACCGGGTCGCCGCGGCGCTCGCGCACAGTGATGCGCTGCAGACGGTCTACGACTTCCAGGGCCGGTTGCAGGCTATCTGGCACAAGGCAGGCGCAAGCCAGGATGCGCTGCTGCAGTCGCTCGAGGACTGGTGCCGGGAGGCCGAAGCCACGGGCATCGCGCGCCTCGAAGAGTTCGCGTCCAGGCTGCAGGGTTACGTCCTGAAGCCGTTTCCGGGCTGAGCGGGCAGGCGGGTTGCCCGGGGCAGCCCCGCTGCCAGGCGGTCAGCAATCCGAGGCGAGAAGATGCCGGTCGCGGCGCGTCTCCGGCCAGGCTGGATCAGGCGGGCTAGATCAGGCGGGCTAGATCAGGCGGGCTGGCGGACGGTGTGCGCCCGCCCGAGCGTCACTTGATCTTCGCTTCCTTGTACATGACGTGCTGACGGACGACGGGATCGAACTTCTTGATCTCGAACTTGCCCGTCATCGTGCGCTTGTTCTTGGTCGTCGTGTAGAAGTGACCCGTTCCGGCCGACGACACCAACTTGATCTTGTCTCTCATGGCTCTTGATCCTCGATTCCCAGATTCGCTTCCCGGACTCGTGTCCTAGAACCGTTCGCCGCGAGCACGCAGCTCGGACAGCACCGTCTCGATGCCGCGCTTGTCGATGATGCGCATCCCGTTCGAGGACACCCGAAGGCTGACGAATCGCTTCTCGCCCGGCACCCAGAAGCGGTGAGTGTGCAGGTTCGGCAGGAACCGGCGCCGGGTACGGTTGTTCGCGTGCGACACGTTGTTGCCGCTCATGGGACCCTTGCCGGTCACCTGGCACACTCTGGACATCGAACCCGCTCCGGAATCTTCGATTGGCTTGCGCCCGGCATGGATCACCGACGCTCAGCCGTGGGATCATAGCGAATTCGATGCCGCCGCTCAAGCTCGCAACCGGATTCCCATGGATCGTATCTTCATCACCGGCCTCCACGTCGGCGCCATCATCGGCATCTACGAGCGCGAACGCGTCGCCCGTCAGCCGATCGTGCTCGACCTCGAACTGGCGGCGGACATCCGGACCCCCGCGGCGAGCCGGGACATCGCCGATGCGCTCGACTACAAGCAGCTGTCGGACAAGCTCCGGGACTTCGTCGCGAGCAGCGAGGAGCTCCTGGTCGAGACGCTGGCCGAACGCATCTGCCGTTTCGTGCAGGAGACGTTCGGTGTGCCTTGGGTGAAACTCACGCTGCACAAGCCGAACGCGCTCGACGGGACGACCGACGTCGGCGTGATCATCGAGCGGGGCGAGCGGCCGGCGTCGTGAGCACGCCGCTGACCCTGCCCGCCCCGGACGCGGTCGGGCGGGCCCACGGCGAGCGACTGGCGGCGGCGATCGCCGCGCGGGTCGACGAGGGTCCGCTACCGTTCGTCGACTACATGACGTTGGCCCTGTACGCGCCCGGTCTCGGCTACTACATGGCGGGCGCCCCCAAGTTCGGCGCCGAAGGGGATTTCACAACCGCGCCGGAACTCTCGCCGCTGTTCGGCGCCTGTCTCGCGACGCAGTGCCGCGAGGTGCTAGACGCACTCGCGCCGGCCGCCGGCCTGCGCGCGGCGAGCGTGCTCGAGCCTGACGTGCCAGAGCCGGGCGTGCCGGAGTCGGGCGTGCCGGAGCCGGGCGTGCTCGAACTGGGCGCGGGCAGCGGTCGACTCGCCGCGAGCCTGATCGAGGCCTTCGGCGATCGGCCGCTTCACTACACGATCCTGGAGCCCAGCCCGGAGCTTCGCGAGCGCCAGCGAACGCTGCTCGCGGCCTGCCTGCCCGACGACGCCTTTGCGCGGGTCGTCTGGATCGAGCGACTGCCGTCGCGATTCGACGGCGTCATCTTCGCCAACGAGGTCATGGACGCGCTGCCGGTCGAACGCTTCCTCCGCTGGGACGGGGTGCTTCGACAGGTCTGCGTCACGATGATCGACGCCGACGCCGACGCCGACGCGGACGCGGACGCGGACGCGGACGCGGACGCGGACGCGGACAAGGATGAGCATGCGGAATCGGAACGCTACCGCTTCGCGGACACGACGCGACCCGCCCCCGCACCGCTGGTCGCGGCGGTCGAGGCGATCGAGTCGGACCTCGGGCGGACCTTTCCCGACGGGTATTCCTCGGAGTTCTGTCCGGCACTCGGCCCGTGGATCGCCTCCCTCGCGGAAGCGCTCGGGCGCGGAGTGTTGCTGCTGGCCGACTACGGCTACCCGCGACGCGAGTTGTACCTCGCCGAACGTTCCAGCGGAACGCTCGCCTGCTACTACCGCCATCGCACGCACGACGACCCCTACTTCTGGCCCGGACTGCAGGACATCACGGCGCACGTGGACTTCACCGCCGTCGCCGAAGCGGGTACCGAGGCCGGGCTCGACCTGATGGGATACGCGACCCAGTCGGCGTTCCTGCTCGGCTGCGGCCTGTCCGACGAGGTGGAGCGTGCGCGGGAGATGCTCGACGACGAACCGGCACGAATCGAGCAGGCCAGAGCGGTCAGGACACTGACGCTTCCCGCCGAGATGGGGGAGCGGTTCCAGTTCATCGCCTTGGCCAGAGGCTATGATCGCGCGCTTTGCGGCTTCGGGCTGCAGGACCTCACGCACCGCCTCTGAGCGCGGGCCGGAGCCCGTACTCATGGAACTCACCCACATCGTCTGGCTCGCCCTCGTGCAGGGGCTGACCGAGTTTCTGCCGGTCTCCAGTTCGGCGCACCTGATCCTGGTGCCGCGCCTGCTCGGCTGGGAGGACCAGGGGCTCGCCTTCGACGTCGCCGTCCATCTCGGCACGTTGATCGCGGTCGTCGGCTACTTTCGCGCCGACATCGTCACGCTGTTCTTCGCCTGGACCGGCTCGTTCGGGCAGATCGTGCGTCGGGGCGAGGGGAGCGGTCCGATGAGTGCCGAGGCGCGGCTGGCCTGGGGCGTCATCGTCGGGACCATTCCCGCGGGGCTCGTCGGACTCGCCTTCAAGGACGTCATCGAGGTCTACCTGCGCTCGCCGCTGGTCATCGCGACCACCACGATCCTGTTCGGCCTGCTGCTCTGGTTCGCCGACCGTCGCGCCAGATCGGTGCGTGACGAATACACCCTCGGCTGGCAGGACTTCCTCGTCGTCGGCGGCGCACAGGCGCTCGCGCTGGTGCCCGGGACGTCGCGGTCGGGCATCACGATCACGGCCGGGCTCCTCCTCGGGCTGACGCGGGAGGCGGCGGCTCGCTACTCCTTCCTGCTGTCCATCCCGATCATCGTGCTGTCCGGACTCGGTGTGACGAAGGACCTCGTGGGCGATCCCGCCCCGGTCGACTGGGCGGCGCTCGGCCTGGGCACCATGATCGCCGCCGTCAGCGCCTTCATCTGCATCAAGCTGTTCCTCGCCTACATCAACCGGATGGGAATGGGGCCGTTCGTGCTCTATCGCCTCGCGCTCGGCGTGCTGCTGTTCTGGATGTTCCTGTAGAAAGCGCGGCCGAGGGCGCTCTGTGGGATCGAGCGCGGCCGAGGGCGCTCTGGGGGATCGAGCGCGGCCTTGGGAGGTCTCTAGGGCGGTCTAGCGCAGTCGAGGGCGACCGAGGGCGGTCTCTAGCGCGGTCGAGGGCGACCGAGGGCGGTCTGGAGCGATCGGGGGCGATCGAGCGGCGCCGGTCAGCGAGGCAGCTCGATCTCCAGCGTGACGCCGCCACCGCCGTGCACGGAGTCGTTCGCACTCAGCGTCACGCGTTCGATGCCGTCGGGAATCACGAGCGTCAGCGAGCGGGTGAAGGGTTGCTCGTTCTCGTGCGGGTGCGCGAGTTCACGACTGCCCAGCACGGTGCCATCGGGCGAGATCACGTCCCAGCGATCCGCGTAGTGGTCCCAGCCCTCGTCCGCATGGAGGACCGAGACATCGATGCGGTAGCGTCCGTCGCCGAGCGGCGTCGCGACGGCGTCGACGACGTCCGCTTCGTCGGCCGATGCCGCGGTCGCGGCCGTGGCCGTCACCACGGCCATGCAAAGGGCCACGCGCACGGCCATTTTCCGAGCCGGTTTCGGTGCTGCCTTCGGGGTCGATTTCAGGGTCGCGCCCGACATGACGATGCCGGCCAGCGCGCGGCCGAATGCCATCGAGGCCAGCCCGTCGATCAGGGCTGACGATCCCGTTGAACGGTCGGCGGCGTCTCGGGTCCTTGTCATCGTCGGTGTCCGTGCTGCAGGTGGGTTGCGTTAGGCTTTCCGACCCGCCGATCGCGCACCCGTTCCGTGAGTCCGCTCGATACGACCGCTGTTCCGTCCGCCTGTCGCCGAAAGCCTGCCGATGCCTGCCGACCCCACCGTCCCGACGCCCTTGCCGACCACCGGGCCGGCTGCCGGGCAGAGCCCCGGGCTGACCGTCGCGTCGAGCCCCGGACCGACTGCCGGGCCGAGCACCCGGCAGTCCGCCGGGCCGACCACTGCGCCGACCACTGCGCCGACCATTGCGCGGACCGCCGGGCGAGGCAGCGCGCCGGCCGAGGTGTCGGCCAAGACGGCGTCAGGGTCGGCAGGTCGGCAAACGGCGCGGCCCGTCGGCCCGGTCGCGCAGTTCGCCCTGCTGCTCGTCCCGATCGTGATGAGCTGCTTCTTTCTCGTCTATGCCTTGATGGGCTGGGTGATCGAGGGGCGCGACAAGTTGAACTGGTCGCTGGAGGCTGTCGGAGTCGCCTTCTGGGTCGGCCTGGGGATTCCGGCCTACGCGCTGCTCACGATCGCGTGGACGCGATTGATGGGTGGCCCGTGGCGGCATCCGCTGATCGTCTCCGGCGCGTTTCACGCCGTGCTGGCGGCGGTGCTCGCGCTGTCCATCGTCATCGCCACGCGTTCGTGACACGCGTCGTCAGGAAAGCGCCGCCTCGTCCGATAAGGGGATCGGCATGGTTACCGGCAACGTCGCCGGATGTCCCCCGTGACCGTTTCCGTTTACGCCAGGCCGATCCTCGATGACTCGATTCGACTTCCGATCCGACGGCCTGTTCTCGCTCGGCCACCTGCGCCACGGCGGGCTGTGGCTGGCGCTCGGCGCGGCGCTGATCCTGATGGTGGTCACGGGCTCGCTGGTCAGCCTGCCGAAGCCCGCCGCTGGCTTGATGATGCACGACAAGCTGCTGCACCTCGCCGCGTACGCCGCGATGATGTCGTGGTTCGCTCAGCTGTTCCGTCACGACCTCACGCGATTGCTGCTCGTGATCGTTTTCGTGACGCTCGGTGTGCTGGTGGAATGTCTGCAGGGGTTGACCCCGGCCCGCCAGTTCGACGTCGTCGACATGGTGGCCAATACCTCCGGCGTGCTGCTCGCCTGGGCGCTGGCGTACACGCGGCTCGGCGACATCCTGCCGAGCATCGAGCGACGGTTGGGCAAGCGTCTCGCTCGCGCCTGAGTCGCCGGGCAAGCGGGGTGCCGAGTCGCCCATCCAGCCGCCGCGCGGCGCCGGTCGACACGTACGTGACCTCCGTCGTCGAAGGCGGACGGCGGGTCTGGCGCGCGAGAATGGCGGGCGCGGGCTTGATCGATGGCGCGAACCTTGAGCGACGACTGGCAGCTGGCGCAGCTCGACATCGCTCACCTGGCCGCGCCGCTCGATTCGCCGCAGCTGGCCGAGTTCGTCGCGAACCTCGATCGTGTCAACGCGCTCGCGGAATCGGCCGAGGCGTTCACGTTCCGCTCGCGATCGCCTGTGCCAGCGCCGTGACACGTGCGACGCGGATCGCGGCCGGGATGGTCGAGCGGTCGGTGATGGTGCGTGCCACGGCACCGGCGTCGACCCCGCGGAAGACCTCGGCCAGGGCGAGCAGACGTGCGCCCTGGGGATAGGCGATGGTCTCGTTGCCCGGGCGTCCGCGGGCGTCTGCCTTGCAGGCGCGCACGAAGGCTTCGAGACGCTCAGGCTTGCGGATCGCGTCGAGTGACTCCAGCAGCGTGGTGACCGCCGCCGCATCCAGCGAGTCCAGGGCGTGGCAGCGCGTGTGTTGGGCGGCGGTCAGGGCGGCGAGATCGCGGGCACGCTTCGGGATACGCAGGCGCTCGGCGAGCGTGTTGACGATGGTCGCGCCGCGCTGCTCGTGACCGTCGTGCGACGGCCACCGGACTGCGGGCGTCGCGCCCTTGCCGATGTCATGGCAGAGCGCCGCCAGACGGGTCTCGATCGACGGATCGAGCGCGACCGCAGCATCGAGCGACAGCAGCGCGTGCGCACCCGCGTCGCCCTCCGGGTCACTCTCGGCGGGTCGCGGCACGCCGAACAGGGCGTCGATCTCCGGCATGACGATCGCGAGGGCGCCGCAGTCGCGCAAGGTCTCGATGAAGGCACGAGGCGTCGCGCTCGCGAGCGCGCCCTCGAACTCCTGCCAGACGCGTTCCGGCACGAGATGAGCGACCTCGCCGTCTGCGACCATGCGCCGCATGAGTGTCATGGTCTCCGGGGCGACCGTGAATCCGAAGGCGGCGAGGCGCGCCATGAAGCGGGCGACGCGCAGCACCCGGACGGGGTCTTCGACGAACGCCTCTGACACGTGGCGCAACACGCGCCGTTCGATGTCTGTCCGGCCGTCGAAGGGGTCCACTGTCTTGCCGTCGGGTGTCGTCGCGATGGCATTGACCGTGAGGTCGCGTCGCGAGAGATCTTCCGCCAGCGTGACCGAGGGGTCCGTGTCGAACACGAAGCCCCGGTAGCCGGGGCCGGACTTGCGTTCCGTGCGAGCGAGGGCGTGTTCCTCGTGTGTATCGGGATGCAGGAAGACCGGGAAATCCCTGCCAACCGGACGGTAGCCTGCGTCGATCATGGCCTCGGGTGTCGTACCGACGACCACCCAGTCCCGATCCTTGACGGGGAGGCCGAGCAGCGCATCGCGGACCGCGCCGCCGACGAGATAGACATCCATGACCCGATGGTACACTCGCCGAATGCCGCGACGATCTCCGTTCACACGCGTCTCGCTCGCGCTCGCCACCGTCGCGCCACTGCTCGTCTCGAGCGGCTGCAGCACGGTCGGCTACTACTCTCAGGCGATCGGTGGCCACCTCGCACTGATGCGCGCCCGCGAACCGATTGCCGAGCTGCTGTCCGACGCGGACACCGACCCCGCGCTCCGCGCCAAGCTCGAGACGCTCACCGAGGCGCGTGCGTTCGCTGTCCGCGAACTCGCGCTACCGGACAACGACAGTTACAGCAGCTACGTCGCCACCGGGCGGCGCGCGGTCACCTGGAACGTGGTGGCAGCGGCCGAGTTTTCCGTGAACGCGCGCACGTGGTGCTTCCCGGTCGCGGGCTGCGTCAACTATCGGGGCTACTTCGACGAGCAGGAGGCGCGCGACTACGCGGCGGCACTCGCGACCACCGAGGGGTTCGACGTGACGGTCGGCGGCGCATCGGCCTACTCCACGCTCGGCTGGTTCGACGACCCGGTTCTCGACACGATGCTTCGCGGCGACGCCATCCGCTATGTCGGCACGCTGTTCCACGAACTTGCCCATCAGGTGCTGTACGTCCAAGACGACAGCGACTTCAACGAGGCCTACGCGACCTTCGTCGAGCGCACCGGTGTGCGGCTCTGGCTGAGCGAGCGCGGCGAGGCGGACCGCATCGCGGCCTACGAAGACTCACTGGATCGCGGCGAGGACTTCGTCGCGCTGCTGAAGTCGACGCGCGAGGAGCTGCAAGCGCTGTACGCCGAGCCCGATCTCGACGACGCGACTCGCCGTGAACGGAAGGCCGAGGTGTTCGCGGGCATGCGTGAGCGTTACGCCGAACTCAAGGTCTCCTGGAACGACTACGCGGGCTACGACGGCTGGTTCTCCCGCGAGCTCAACAACGCTCGCCTCGTCGCCGTCTCCACCTATCGTCGCCTCGTCCCCGCGTTCGCGGCGCTGTACGTCGAGGCCGGCGAGGACATCGGGCGCTTCCACGAGCTCGCCGCCGAGGTCGGGGCGCTCGAGCCCCCGGCTCGACGCACCCGGCTCGATGCGCTGACGCGTTCGGCAGCCGCCGCGTCTCCCGGCAGGACGCCGGCGGACGTGGCGTCGACCGGGGTGACGAGCAGAGCCGCGGTCCGCTCGCGGGCCGACCGAGAGACCCGGGCAGGCGAACACCGTGCGGTCGTGCAGGGCGCAGGCTGAGGCGCGGAACCGCGCCCCCCGCCGTCAGGAGGTGGCCGAGACGGGGGCTTCGCCGGGCACCAGCCCGCGCGCCAGAGCCTGCAAGGTGCCGGCGATCTGGATGTCGGGCAGGATGTAGTCCGGCGAGTCCCGCTGGATCACGTTGAGCGGCATCGACGACTGCTCGGCATCGCTGGGCGACTGGGCGATGATCACGCCGTCGTGCTCGCCCACCTCGATGGCACCGAGCGTACCGTCGTCGAGGTAGCCGCTCAGGATCACGCCGATGCAGTTCTCCTCGAACACGGCCGCCGCCGAAATCAGCGACACGTCGATGTTGGGACGGCCCCGCATCTGTGCCGTACACGGCGTCAGTCGGAAGACGTGGCCGTCGCCCCGTGCCTCGAAGGTCACGTTCATCCCGGACGGCGCCACATAGGCCGTGCCGAGACGAATCGTCATGCCGTCCTCGATGTCGTCGACCGGCAGCGCGCTGCCCGGCCGCAGGACCGTGCCGAGCACCGACGGCGTCGCCGGCCAGCTGTGACGAAGCACCAGCACCGCGGCCTGGATATCCTCGGGCAGGTCCCGGAGTATCGTCTTGAGGGGTTCGTGGGAGCCGCTCGAGCCGCCGATGATGATCATCTTCATGCCGAGTCCTTCTCGATGAACGGGTGATATTTCGTTCCGGACCCGAAGCGCCGGGCACGGCAGGGGCCGCTCGCCGATACGCGCAAGCCCGTGGCACTAGCGACGTGCGGATGCACGCCGCTGCTGGAGTCGGCCCGCCCAGTCGCGACGACCGAGGTAACGCGGAACGATCGCGTCGATCGAGGTCGGCTGCCGGGGACAGCCGTCCGGGCAGACGCTGTCGGTCTGCAGGGATTCGTAGTTGTCGACCGAGAAGGGCTTGCCCGGCACCAGTTGCATCACGCGGGCCTGCAGGCGCGAGGCCCAGTCGGGCAGGCCGATGACGGTCCTCTGGAGGCCTGCTGCCCGCGCGGTGTATTCGACCAGTTCCTCGAGCGTGAACACCTCGGGTCCGCACAGCGGGATCGTCTCGCCGACGGCGCCCGGATCGTCGATGGCCTCGAGCATCACCCGGCAGACATCGTCGAGCCAGACCGGCGCCATGCGCGCTTCCGGCACGGCCAGCGGGAACACGGGCAACGCCTTCAAGAGCCCGGCGAAGCGATTGAAGAAGGCATCCTTCTCGCCGAAGATGATCGAGGGTCGGAAGATCGTCCAGCCGAGCGACGCGTCGCTGGCGCGCACCCGGTCCTCCGCGCGGCCCTTGCTCCGGAGGTACTCGCTCGTGCCGTTCTCGGCATCCGCGTTCAGCGCGCTCATGTGCAGGTAGCGCGGCACACCGGCGGTTCGACAGGCGGCGAGCACCTTGCCCGTCAGTTCGTCATGGGCCTTCGCGAACGTGCTGCTGCCGGTCTCGTTGAGAATGCCCACGAGATTGACGACGACGTCCGAACCCGACAGCACGTGTGCCAGGGCCTCCGGATCGTGGACGTTCGCCTCGCGGGCGAGCACGTTCGGGGTAACCCTAAGCGCACGCACCCGCTGGGCCCGACGGGTCAGCACGACCACCTCGTCGAAGCGGTCGGCGAGACGGTAGGCGAGCTGCGTGCCGACGAAGCCGGTACCGCCGAGCAGGGTGACGCGACGAGTGGTCATGGGTGGCGGGCACTCCGGAGGGGCGGGCAAGAGGGACAGGGCGATCGTACGACATCCCATCTTGCCCCAAAGACCGTGCCGCCGGCCGGGTTTTCGGTCGACGGGCGCGCGGTCCGCTCTCTTCTATGCCCCCATGCGAACGACCCGTTTGCACGGTTCGCGCGGGCGGGGCATGGTGCCCGCTCCCCGACCACGTCCACGATTCCATGGCCGCTCTTCCCGACTTCGAGAACCACGCCGCGCAGACGGTCAAGCAGACGACCTGCTACATGTGCGCCTGCCGCTGCGGGATCGACGTGACGCTCGAGGGCAACGAGATCCGCTTCATCCGCGGCAATCGCCGCCACCCGGTCAACAAGGGCGTGCTCTGTGCCAAGGGCAACGCCGGCATCATGAAGCAGAAGAGTCCGGCGAAGCTGACGCAGCCGCTGGTGCGAAAGTCCGGCACGGCGCGTGGCGACGGCGAGTTCGAGCCCATCAGCTGGGAGCGGGCGCTCGAACTCCTGACCGAGCGGCTCAGGAAGATCCGCGCGACCGATCCGAAGAAGCTCGCCTTCTTCACCGGGCGCGACCAGATGCAGGCACTGACCGGTTTCTGGGCGACCCAGTTCGGCACGATCAACTGGGCGGCCCACGGCGGCTTCTGCTCGGTGAACATGGCCGCTGGAGGGTTGTACACGACGGGTCAGTCGTTCTGGGAGTTCGGTGACCCGGACTGGGACCGGGCGAAGTACTTCATGCTCTGGGGCGTGGCCGAGGATCACGCCTCGAACCCGATCAAGATCGGACTCGAGAAGCTCAAGCGGCGTGGCGCGAAGTTCGTCGCGATCAACCCCGTGCGCACCGGCTACCAGGCGATCGCGGACGAGTGGATCGGCGTCCGTCCCGGCACCGACGGTCTGCTGGCGTTGTCCTTCGCGCACGTGCTGCTGAAGAACGAGCAGTTCGACGCCGACTTTCTCGCCCGCTACACGAACGCCAACCAGCTTGTCATCGACGCTCCCGGTACCTCGATCGACGGCATGCTGCTGCGCGCTCCCGACGGGCACCCGGCCGTGTGGAACATGGACGCGGACGACGCCGACGCCGTCGCCTCCTGGCACGAGGCCGCGCACGACGGCGGCGGCATCGCACCGGCGCTGTTCGGCGACTGGACGACGGATGCGGGCCGTGCCCTCGACCGTCCGGTGCCGGCCGGCACGCGCGTGCGCACGGCCATGACGATGCTCGCCGAGAAGTACCTCGACGAGCGATATGCGCCGGAGAACGTCGCGGCGGAGACCGGCGTGCCGGCGGCGACCATCGAGCGCCTTGCCCTCGAGATGGCGCACGTCGCCTTCAAGGAGACGATCACCGTCGAGACGCCATGGACCGACTGGACCGGGCGCCGTCACGAGCGCTTCATCGGGCGTCCCGTCGCGATGCACGCCATGCGCGGCATCAGCGCGCACTCGAACGGTTTCCAGAGCTGCCGGGCGATCCACCTTGTGCAGATCCTGCTCGGCGCCGTGGACTCGCCGGGCTCGCACCTCGCCAAGCCGCCCTTCCCGAAGCACATCCCGCCCGGCATCAAGCCGGCGAAGGCGATGGCCCCGGACACGCCGCTGTCCTCGCCGCCGCTCGGCTTCCCTACCTCGCCGGAGGATCTCGTCATCGACGCGAACGGCGAGCCGCTCCGCATCGACAAGGCCTATTCCTGGGAGGCGCCGATCGCCAACCACGGGATGATGCACATGGTCATCAACAACGCGGTGAAGGGCGATCCGTACACGATCGACACGCTGATCCTGTTCATGGCGAACATGGGCTGGAACTCGAGCATGAACACCTCGGAAGTCCAGGACATGCTTCGCCAGACCGACGAGCACGGCGACTACAGGATCCCGTTCATCGTCACCTCCGACGCCTTTCATTCGGAGATGGTCAACTACTCGGACCTCGTCCTGCCCGACACGACCTTCCTCGAGCGCTTCGACGCGATCTCGATGCTGGACCGTCCGATCTCGGAGCCGCACGCGGCCTGCGACTCGATCCGCCAACCGGTGGTCACGCCCGACCGGAACGTGCGCCCCTGGCAGGAGGTGCTGATCGACGTCGGCTCGCGTCTGGGCTTCCCGGCCCTGACCAAGCCCGATGGCAGCGCGAAGTTCGCCGGCTACGAGGACTTCATCACCAACTGGGAGAAGGCCCCGGGTATCGGTTTCCTCGCGGGTTTTCGTGGCGAGAACGGCGACAAGGCGATGGTCGGCGAGCCCAACCCGAACCAGTGGCAGGCCTACATCGACAACGGGTGCTTCTTCGAACATCACCTGCCGGAAGATCAGCGCTTCTACCGCTTCGCCAATCGCGACTACCTCGCCTGGGCCAAGTCGGTCGGCTTCAACGGTTCCGACGGCCCGATCGTCATGGAGCTGTACTCGGAGACGCTGCAGAAGTTCAGGCTGGCCGGACAAGGTCTCTACGAAGGGCCGTGCCCGACGCAGCCCGAGGACAAGCAGCGCCTGGTCGATCATTTCGACCCCTTGCCCGACTGGTACGTGCCGCTCGAGGAGCAGCGCATCGACAACCGCACGTATCCCTTCCACGCGATAAACCAGCGTCCGATGTTCATGTACCACTCCTGGGACTCCCAGAACGCGTGGCTTCGGCAGATCATGGCGCAGAACTACCTGTACATGAACCGCGTTCGCGGGCTCGAGCTCGGCATTGCCGATCTCGACTGGGTCTGGCTCACGAGCCATCACGGCAAGGTGCGCTGCCAGGTCAAGCTGATGGAAGGGTGCAACCCCGACACCGTCTGGACGTGGAACGCGATCGGCAAGCAGAGCGGTGCCTGGGGCCTCGGCAAGGATGCGCCGGAGGCGACGCGCGGCTTCCTGATGAACCACCTGATCTCGGAGCTGTTGCCGAGCGTCGACGGGGAGCGGCGGCTCACCAACTCCGACCCCGTCACGGGGCAGGCCGCGTGGTACGACCTGAAGGTCGACGTCAGGAAGGCGGCGCCCGGGGAAACCGGCACCTGGCCGGTATTCGAGAGCGTCAAGCGCCTGCCCGACATGGCCGAGCCGCCGGACATCCTGCGCTACCAGACGCACGGGGCCGTCAACCTCGTGCGGCCGATGAAGGACGCGTTGACCCGCGGCGCCGTCGGCGGACAGGGCGACGACAGCCATGATCGGGTCGGGCGTCCGCTCGGCGATACCGCTCCCACCGACGAACTGCCCCCGGAGGGCCGACGATGAAACTCGGACTCGTCATCGATCTCGACACCTGTGTCGGCTGTCACGCGTGTGCCGTCGCCTGCAAGCAGTGGAACACCTCGGGGACGACGGGGCCGCTGACCGACACCGACCCTTACGGCGATAACCCGAGCGGGGTCTGGTTCAACCGCATCCGTCACTACGAGGTCGACGACTACCCCAACAGCAAGACCGTCAACGCCCCGATGTCCTGCATGCACTGCGACGACGCCGCCTGCGTGACGGTCTGCCCGACCGGGGCGAGCTACAAGCGCAAGGAGGACGGCATCGTGCTCGTCGATCAGTCGAAGTGCATGGGCTGCAACCTCTGCGCCTGGGCCTGCCCCTACGGCGCTCGCGAGCTTGACGAGGATCAGGGCGTGATGAAGAAGTGCACGCTCTGCGTCGATCGCATCTACGACGAGGCGTTGCCGGTCGAGGATCGACAGCCCGCCTGCGTGCTGACCTGTCCGACGCACGCGCGCTTCTTCGGTGATCTCGACGATCCGGACTCCGAGGTCTCGACGCTCGTGCGCGAGCGGGGCGGGGAGTCGATGATGCCGGAGCTGGGCTATGCACCGGTCAACAAGTACCTGCCGCCGCGCAACCGCACGCCTGCGCCCGTGGTCGAGAAGGCGGCGCCCCCCGAGGGCGGCACCGGTGGCTTGCTGGCGCGCTGGATGCACAAGCAGAAGGAGGCCTTCGACAAGCTCGGCAGCGGGGCCGGCGGGCCGAGCTCGGCTGCGCGCGGCGCGAGCGCCTCGGCAGGGCACGTGACGATGCGACCGGGTGGCGTGAGCGGCGTGACGGACAGCGGGACCGGCGGGTTCGACAGCGGGCTTGCCGGTGGATCGGACGGCGGCAGGCCCGACGCGCGTACCCGCGATGGAGCGGCCTCGTGAACCCGGCCTTCTCGGTCATCTTCTTCACGGTGACGGCCGGTGCGGGCTACGGCTTGCTGTTCCTGCTGGCCTTCTCCCGACTCGGCGGCCTCGCGCCGGACATCAGCCCGGACCAGATCGCCGGTACCGGCATCCTCGGGCTCGTGCTGGTGACGCTCGGGCTGCTGTCCTCGACGCTGCACCTCGCCAACCCGAGGAACGCCTGGCGGTCCTTCGTGCGCTTCCGCACCTCGTGGCTGTCGCGCGAAGCCGTGTTCGCCGTGCTGTTCTACCCGCTCTCGCTCGCCTGGCTCGTCGTCGAGTGGACCCAGGGGAACGTGGGGGCAAGCGCGACGCTCGGGGTGCTGAGCGCGCTGCTCGCGGTCGTCGTGCTGATCTGCACGGCGATGATCTACGCCTCGCTCAAGACCATACGGCAGTGGAACACCGCGCTCACGCCGGTGAACTTCGTGTTGCTGGCCATGCTGCTCGGCGCGCTCGTCTTTCTCGTGGTGCTCGCCTTTCTGGACCTGCCGACCGGACCGCTGGCAGCGGTCACGCTGGTCGTCCTGTGCGCGGCCGCGCTGGTCAAGCTCGTCTACTTCCACTGGATCGGCCAGCCGCAGGGTCCGACGATCAACACCGCACTCGGGTTCACGCGGGCGACCGTGCGGCTGCTCGACGTCGGGCATGCCGCCGACACCTTCCATACCCGTGAATTCGGCTTCGAGATGGCGCGCACGAAACTCGTCTGGATCCGGGTCGCGAGCGTGGTGCTCGCCTTCGTCGTGCCGCTCGCGCTGGTCGCCGGCCTCGTCGGTGCGCCGTCCGTCGGGCACCTCGTGGCGGCTGCGGTCTCGGCCTATGTCGGCGTGTTTCTCGAGCGGTGGCTGTTCTTCGCCGAGGCACGGCATGTCGTCAATCTCTATCACGGAGCCCAGCGCACCTGACCGACAGGCTCCCGCGTGACGACCGGGGATCCGCTCGAACGCGGCGGCGCGCAGGCGGACGATGTCGGGCTCGCTCGCACCGCGTCGCTCATCGACGCGGCGCGACTCGAGGCCCCCAACAACCTGCTGTTCGACAACGGCGATCTCCTGCAGGGCAATCCCATGGGCGATTACGTCGCGCGGGCACGCGGTCTTCGCATGGGCGAGGTCCATCCGATGTACCGGGCGATGAACCTGCTCGGCTACGATGCGGCCAACATCGGCAACCACGAGTTCAACTATGGCCTCGAGTTTCCGCTGAAGTCCCTGTCGGGCGCCGACTTCCCCTATGTGCTCGCGAACGTCTACGAGGTCGACGGCGGCGACGACCCGGCGAACGACCGGCATTACTTCGAGCCCTACGTGCTGCTCGAGCGGGAGATGACCGACACCGACGGCGAGGTCCACACGTTGACGGTGGGTGTCATCGGCTTCACGCCGCCGCAGATCCTGCAGTGGGACACGTCCCATCTGGACGGGCGCGTGACGGTGAAGGGCATCGTCGAGACCGCCGAGGCGCTGGTCCCGGAGATGCGCGAGGCCGGCGCGGACCTGGTCGTCGCGATCCCGCACAGCGGCCTCGCGACCAGTCACCCCGACGGGCTGCGCGAGAACGCGACGGCGGACCTGTCGAAGGTCGACGGCATCGACGCGATCCTGTTCGGGCATGCCCACGCCGTGTTCTCGTCGGAGAGCTACAAAGGCTTCCCCGGTGCGGACATCGAGGCCGGGACGCTGAACGGCGCGCTGGTCGACGAGGCGGCGTCGCGCATCGTCGAGCTGACGCGGGACGGTTCACCGGTCGCCGACGATGCCGAGTTCGTCGTCGTGACCGACAACTACCGGGCGTCCGGCGGTGGTACCTTCCCGGCGCTCGACGGAAGCACGATCATCGTCGAGGCACCGGAGACCAACCGGCAGGTGCTGGTCGACTACATCCTCTCGGAGGGCGACATCGACCCCGCGGCCGATGGCAACTGGCGATTCGCGCCGCTCGACGGTGACGTGACCGCCTACTTCGACACGTCGCCCGCGGCGGCGCGGGCAGCCGGAGGCGAGCGCTTCGAGCGACCGGGGGACGCACCGAACGGCTTCGCCCGCTACCGGTTGCCGATGAACTGAGCGTGCAGCGTGCGCGGTGCCCCACTCGGCGACGTGCCCCGGCGACGTGCCTCGGCGACGTGCTCGGGCGAGTCACCACATCAGGTCGTCCGGCACCTCGTAGCCGGCATATTCGTCGTCGAGCGCCTCGTTGTCCGCCGTGTCCTTGCCGCGCGCGTTGCGGAGGACCACGGCAGCGGCATCGCGCTCGGCGATCTTGTCCGCGACCTTGCGCGGCACGAGGTCGTGCCGACCGTCGACTGCGACGACCGCGAGCGCGCCCGAGACCAGTGCGCGTCGCTGGCTCTCCTGCACCATGAGCGTGCGGATCGCCGAGCCTTCCGTGAAGCGGAATTCCACGTCGCCGCGTTCCGGAACGCGGTTCAGTTCCACGATCTGGCGAACCTGGGCGGCCACGGCGCGACGGTCGGCCTCTGCGGTGCGCGCCCGGTTCAGTTCACGGTCGCGGGCGACCTTGTCCGCCTCCGAACGACGGGCGAGCTCCTTCGCCTCGTCCACCACCTCGTGCCCCTTGCGCTGCATCTTCTCGCGGCTGTTCTTCGCCTTCCTCGCGCTGACTTCCTGCTTCTTGTTCGCGAGACCCGACCGCATCAACTGATCCTGCAACGATTTTCCCACCGATCCCGCTCTCTGCCGTGTCGTGGCGGACGAGTCTACCCGCTCGCTCGCGGCAGCTCGCCGGTGGTGAACCCGACGAGCACGGCAAGTCCCGCCATCCAGAGGATGAATACCGCGCCGACGAGTCGCTCGTAGCCGCCCTGAGTGGTCGCGTCGACAAGGGCCATCAACGGCACCAGTGCGAGCCAGACGCACAGGCAGCCGAGGTTCCACAGCCCTGCAGGACGCCGGCTCGCGAGCAGGCCCGGCGCCGTGGCAGCCATGGCGAAGCCGGTGCCGCTCGCGAGCAGCACGAGTGGAACGTGCGGTCCCGAAGGCTGCAGCGCCGCCTCCGACGCGGTCGCGAAGTGCCACGCGATGTACAGGGTGAGCGCCGCATCGAGCACGAGCGCGCATTGCGCGAGGCGCGTCGGCCAGCGACTGCCCGGCCGCGACAGCAACGCCGCCAGGCTGGCCTGCGCGAGCGCGAACAGGACGAGACCGATGCCGTGCAGGTAGCCGTCGGGCCCCCGGCTCAGTACCGCGATCGACGTCTCGGCGGCGTCCTGACCACTCGTGTAGAGCACCGCGAGATGCGCGGCCGTGACGCTCGCGCACCCCAGCATCACCAGACTCCCGAGGCCGGGGCGCGGTGGCAGTCGGGCGTCCGGGCGAGCATCGTGCTCGCCGTGCGCCGGTTGAAGGGAAGCGCGGGACATGTGCATTTCGTCCGCCGGAAATACCTTCGACGGATCGCCCGCCGTGAAGGATCACTTCTACCGCCTCGCCGGAAACAGGGTCAACGAGTCGTTTGGAGAGGCAGGCCCGGCGCGGCGGACGGACCGGAGCTTTGTGGCATGCTCGGCGCACCACGAACTCCTATCGGAACGGTGAGTCCATGAGCGCACTGCTGCCCGGCGTCGATCCCGACGGCCTGCTCGAGTACTCGGTGGTCTACACCGATCGCTCCCTGAACCACATGTCCGCCCGCTTTCGCGGCGTGATGAGCGACATCCACGCGACGCTGACGGACGTCTACGGCGCGCAACGCGCCGTGATCGTGCCGGGCAGCGGCAGCGTCGGCATGGAGGCGGTCGCCCGGCAGCTTGCCCGTGGCAAGCGTTGCCTGGTGGTGCGGAACGGCTGGTTCAGCTACCGCTGGTCGCAGATCTTCGCCATGGGCGGCCTGCCGGTGGAAGAGGAGACGGTGCTGCGCGCTCAAGCGGTCGACGGCGGCGTGCAGGGGGCCTTCGCACCGCACCCCATCGACGAGGTCGTCGCGTCGATTCATCGCGAGAAACCGGACATCGTCTTCGCCCCGCACGTGGAGACCTCGGCGGGCATGATGCTGCCGGACGACTACCTGCGGGCCGTGGCGAAGGCCGCGCACGCGGTCGACGCCCTGTTCGTGCTCGACTGCGTGGCGTCGGGCGCCGTCTGGGTGGACATGCGCGCCACCGGGGTCGACGTGATCGTCACCGCGCCGCAGAAGGGCTGGAGCGGAACGCCCTGTGCGGGCGTCGTGATGCTGAGCGAGCGAGCGGTGGACGCGGTGCGCGAGACGGCGAGCGACAGCTTCGTGCTCGACCTGAAGAAGTGGCTGCAGATCATGGAGGCCTACCTCGACGGCGGGCATGCCTATCACGCGACCCTGCCGACGGACGGCCTGACGGTGTTCCGTGACGTGATGCAGGAAATCGCCGGCCACGGCTTCGAGACGGTCAAGGAACGCCAGGCCACGCTCGGGCGTCGGGTGCGCGCGGTGCTCGCCGAGCGCGGGTTCCGCAGCGTCGCGGCCGAAGGCTTCGAGGCACCGGGCGTCGCCGTTCATCACACGGACAGCGAGGCCTTGTCGAGCGGACGCGCCTTCGCCGCCGAGGGGATGCAGATCGCTGCCGGCGTGCCGTTGCAGATCGGTGAGCCCGACGGCTTTCGTACCTTCCGCATCGGGCTCTTCGGTCTGGACAAGCTGCTCGACGTCGACGGCGCGGTCGAGCGCTTCGAGGCTGCGCTGGATCGCGTGATGGCGGCCGAAGGTATCGGGCGCACGGATGCCGACGCCACCCCCGCCGCGGCCCTCGCGCACTGAAGACGCGGTCGCCGACGCGGTCGCCGATTTCCGCACGCGGTGCGTCGCTGCTGGTCGCGGCCTGCGTGCTGGTCTCGGTCGGGTTCGCGATGCTCCCTGTCTCGGACCAGGCCGGGCGGGCGCACGTGGACGAGGCGTTCGACCGAGCGCTGATCGGCTATGCGCTCGCCCGGGGATTGAACGGGGTGATCTCGGTCGCGCAAGGTACCGAGATCGCCGTGCAGCCGGCAGGTGTCGGGGTGAACTTTGCCCCGGGCGAGATTCTCGACCCGATCAACGATCTGGTCGAGCGCTTCTCGTGGATCATGATGCTCGCCACGAGTTCGCTCGGCGTGCAGAAGGTGCTGCTCTCGATGAGCGCCTGGCAGGGGCTGCTCGTCGGGCTCGCCGCGGTGGGACTGCTGCTGGTCGCGAGCCGCTTCGTCGCGGGCGCCCGCGCGTTCTCGCCCGTGTTGCAGCGGGTGTTCCTGTTTCTGCTGCTGCTGCGCTTCATGATGCCGGCGATCGCCGTCGGCAACGACTGGGTCTACCGCACCTTTCTCGAGCAAGATTACGTCGAGGCCAGTGAGACGCTCGAGCAGGCGCGAGACCGGATCGGCACGCTGAACGAGGAGGTTGCCGAGGCTCGGCAGGAGGACATGCCGCTCGGCATCGTCGATCGGGCGCTCAGCGTCTACCGCCAGGCGATCGCGAGCGTGGACATCGAGACGCGGCTGGAGGAGTACCGGGCGGCGTCGGAGACGATCAGCGAGGGGACGATCCGACTGGTCGTCGTGTTCCTGATGCAGACGCTGGTGTTTCCGCTCGTGTTTCTCTACGTGGTGCTGGGCCTGTTGCGGCGGCTCGTGAGAAGCGGCTGACGGACCGATCCTCGATCGGCGCGTCGGCGAGATCGGGACGTCGTCAGACGACGACGTCGAGATGCCCGACATCCGCCTCCCCGAACACCGACCGGTAACGCGTGATCTCGTCGGCCGGTCCCGTCGCCTTCTCCGTGTTGTCAGACAGCTTTACCGTGGGCCGTCCGCCCGCGTGCGTCACCTTGCACACCAGCGATATCGCGCGCAGTGCGGGATTCGGGCGCGGGGCGCAGTCCATGAAGTCGTTGGTGAGGTGGGTGCCCCAACCGAAGCTCAGGCGCACGCGACCCTGGAAGCGGTGGTAGACCTCCTCGATCGTCGCGACGGTCAGGCCGTCGGAGAAGATCAGCAGCTTCTCCTCGGGTTTCTGACCGCGCGCGGACCACCAGGCGATCAGTTCCTCGCCGCCCGCGATCGGCTCCTTGGAGTCGATGCGGAAGCCGCTCCAGTCGGCCACCCAGTCGGGTGCGTGCTCGAGGAAGCGGGTCGTGCCGTAGGTGTCGGGCAGGGCGATGAGAAGGTTGCCGTCGTAGGTACGGCTCCAGCTGTCGAGCACGCGGTACGGGGACACGGCGAGATCGGCGTCGTCGGTCGCGAGCGCGGCCTCGACCATCGGCAGCTCGTGCGCGTTGGTGCCGATGGCGTCGAGGTCGAGGTCCATCGCCATGAGGACGTTGCTCGTGCCGGTGAACTTCTCGCCGAGTCCCTCCTTCATCGCGGCGATGCACCAGCGCTGCCAGAGGAAGCTGTGGCGACGTCGCGTGCCGAAGTCCGCGATGCGCAGTTCGGGCAGCGCACCGAGACGCATGACCTTTTCCCAGAGCTTCGCCTTGGCGCGGGCGTAGGTGACGTCGAGCTCGAAGCGGCCGACGCCGTGGGTCGCGGCGCGCGAGCGCAGTTCGCTGATGATCGAGAGCATCGGGATCTCCCATAGCGAGACCTCGGCCCAGGGCCCTTCGATGTCGATGCGGTACTGCCCGTCCTCGACCGAGAGCGTGTAGGGCGGGAGGCCGTACGCCTTCAGCCAGTCCAGGAATTCGCCGGTGAACAGCCGTTCGCGCCCGTAGAACGTGTTACCCGTCAGCCAGATGAGTTCCTTCTTGGTCAGCGAGATGCCGCGGGCATGATCGAGTTGCGCGCGAAGCTCCTGCTCGTCGATCTCGTCGGCCACGCGCACGGAGGTGGTGCGGTTGATCAGCGAGAAGGTGACCGGCACGTCCGGGCGCTCCTTCCAGATCGTCTGCAGCATCAGGAGCTTGTAGACGTCGGTGTCGAGCAGGCTACGGACGATCGGGTCGATCTTGAAGTTGTGGTTGTAGACGCGGGTGGCGATGTCGGGCATCTGGCTGTGCACCATCGTGGTGTTCCCGGAAAGCGGCAGGGGCGGGCGTGGCAGTCTACGGCCTGTCGTCGAGAAAGCGTTTCATCCGCGCCACGGCGCGCTCGATGTTGTCGAGGGAGTTCGCATAGGACAGTCGCACGTAGCCTTCGCCGTGGACGCCGAAGTCGGGTCCACCCACGGTCGCGACCCCGGCCGTCTCCAGCAGCGCGCTCGCCAGCGGCTTCGAGGCCCACCCGGTATCGGCGATGTTCGGAAAGGCGTAGAACGCGCCGAGTGGCGTGGCGCAGGTGATGCCGTCGATGGCGTTCAGCGCCCCGACGAGGTAGCGCCTGCGCTCGTCGAAGGCGGCCATCATCGTGTCCACGGCGTCCTGCGGGCCGGTGAGGGCAGCAAGCGCGGCGTGCTGGGCAGGCGCGTTGACGCAGCTCCAGCAGTTGACCGCGAGCTTTCTCACGGCGTCGAACCAGCGTGTCGGCCAGACCGAATAGCCGAGCCGCCAGCCGGTCATCGCGTAGGTCTTCGACCAGCCGTTCAGGAGAATCAGACGGTCCGCGATCTCGGGGTAGGCAAGCAGGCTCCGGTGCTCGGTCCCGTCGTAGGTCATGCGATCGTAGATCTCGTCCGACAGCACCGCGACCTGTGGGTGGTCGACGAGGCCCGCGACCAGCGCGTCGATCTCGGCAGGGGGCGTCACGCCGCCGCAGGGGTTGGCCGGCGAGTTGACGATCAGCAGGCGCGTCGCGGGCGTGATCAACGACAGCGTTTCCTCGGCCGAGAAAGCGAAAGCGTTCGCCTCGCGAATCGGGACCGGTACCGGTGTGGCCCCGGTGAACTCGATCATCGAGCGGTAGATCGGAAATCCCGGGTCCGGGTAGAGGATCTCGGCACCGGGTTCCCCGAACATCAGGATCGCCGCGAACATCGTGACCTTGCCACCGGGCACCACGATCACGTCGGCCGGTGAGACCTCGGCGCCGTGTCGCTCCTGCAGGTCGGCGGCCACGGCCTCGCGGAGCGGCGCGATGCCGGTGGCAGGCGTGTAGCCGTGATGCCCGTCGCGAAGGGCGCGGACGGCCGCCTCGACGATAGGTTCGGGCGTAGGGAAATCCGGCTGGCCGATGCCGAGGTTGATGATGTCCCGACCCTCGGCCGCGAGCGCCGCGGCGCGCGCGAGGACCGCGAACGCGTTCTCCTCGCCGATTCGCGAGAAGCTCTCGACGATTGCCGCGCCGCGGGCGTTCACTGTCGGTCGGGTACGTCGATGGTGCAGCCGTCGAGGCTGGCCCCGATCGTCAGCTGGCACGACAGGCGCGAGTGCTCGCGACGTTCGGCGGCGGTGCCCTCGAGCATGTCCAGTTCGGCGTCGTCGGGGTCCTCGAACAGGGCGGCGGTCTCGGCGTCGAGATAGACGTGGCAGGTGGCGCAGATCAGGCTGCCGCCGCACTCCGCGACGACCTCGTCGACGTCGTTCTGTATCGCCGTTTCCATGACGGTGTCGCCCACGCGGGCGTCGACGGTACGCAGCTCGCCATCGGCGGTACGGAAGTTCAGCGTGATTTCCTGGCTCATGGACGGGTCCGGGCGATGAATGAGGACGGGGGGACGGCGATGGTAGCAGCGCCCGAACGAAACGCGGCGCACTGCGCAAAGTGCCTGCGAGGCGCGTCACGGAGCGAGCCTGCGACATCGGGCGGCGCGCGGGGCACGCCTATGCTCGCCGATCGGACCAGACGAGCGTGGTGTGTTGACGGACCTCTACAAGCAGATTCACCGCGAGCAGATCCGGCTCATCTATCACCAGGGACCCGTGCTGGTGTTCGGCGCGACGCTGTGCGCGGTCATCATCACCGGGTTTCTCTGGCAGCACGTGCCGCAGGCGTCGCTGCTGTTCTGGCTCGGCGCCGTCGCGCTGACCTCCTTTCTGCGCGCTTTGGTCATCCGTGCCTACCTCGCGGCCTCCGAGCACGCCCGCGCCCGTCCGCACTGGGGCTACTTCTTCTGGATCGGCACGCTGTCGGCCGGTTGCATCTGGGGCATGTGGCCGCTGATCTTCTACGATCGCTACGACACCGAATTCCTGCTGCTGATGTCGACGGTGTTCGCCGGCATGGCCGCTGTCAGCGCCTCCTCGGGCAGCGTGTACCTGCCGGCCTTCGTGTCGTTCTCGGTGCCACTGCTCCTGCCGCTCGCCTCGCGGCACCTGTACTCCGGCACCGAGTCGCTGATGATGACGGGCCTGCTTCTGATCGTCTTTCTCGTCGTCAACTATTTCCTTGCCGCTCGCGGCAACCGCCAGTACCGCGAACTCATCCGTGCGCGCTTCGAGAACCAGGCGCTGATGGCGCGGCTGGAGGCGGAGATGAGTGTCGCGCAGCAGGCGGTCATCGCCAAGAGTCGTTTCCTCGCCGCGGCAAGTCACGATCTGCGTCAGCCGCTGCACGCGCTCGGTCTGTTCATCGGTGCGCTGCGCAGCCGCGAGACCGATGCGCAGGGCCGGGCGATCATCGAGGACATGGAAACCTCCTCGGCCGCGCTCAACGGCCTGTTCAACAGCCTGCTGGATGTCTCGCGCCTCGACGCGGAAATCATCGACTTCAACCCGAGTCACTTCCCGGCGAGCGAGCTGTTCGACGGCCTGCGCGCGCAGTTCGTTCAGCAGGCGCAGGAGAAGGGCATCGAGCTGGTCGTGCTCGACAGCGCCTGCGTGCTCTACAGCGACGCGATACTGCTCGAGCGCGTGCTGCGCAACCTCGTCTCGAACGCGGTCCAGTACACCGAGAGCGGCACCGTCACGCTCGGCTGCGCGGCGGCGCCGAACGGGGCGCGCACCGTGACGCTGACGGACACCGGTCCCGGCATACCGGACGAGGCGCGCGAGGATGTCTTCTCGGAGTACTACCAGCTGAACAATCCCGAGCGTGACCGAAGCAAGGGGCTCGGGCTCGGGCTCGCGATCGTGCGCCGGCTGTGCCATCTGATGGACCTCCCGCTCGCGATGGACTCCGTCGAAGGCCAGGGCACGGTGTTCCGTGTCGAGGTGCCTGGTGGCGACCCCGCCCAGGTCCTGGTCCGGCATCGCGAACCGCCGTCGCTCCGCAGTCGCGGCGGCTGCGTGCTGGTCATCGACGACGAGCCACAGGTGCTGCAGAGCGTGCGACACCTTCTCGAGGGTCAGGGTTGCGAAGTGCTGATCGCCGAGTCCGCCCGCGCCGCCTTGCGTGTCATCGCCCTCGCCGAACGCCCGCCGGACGTGGTGCTGTCGGACTTTCGCCTGAAGGGCGATCTGAACGGGGTGGACGCGATCGCCGCCGTGCGCGAATCGCTCGAGCGTGATGTGCCGGCGGTGATCGTCACCGGCGACACGTCGCCCGAGCGACTGCGGGAGATCACGCTCACCGGTCTCGAGGTGCTGCACAAGCCGGTGGCAGGTGACGCGCTCTGCCTTCTGCTTGAACGTCTTCTGCCTGCCGCCGACGCGGAGGCGTCATCGGAAATCCCCGACGCCACCGACAGGCCGCGGTCCGACCGTGAGGCGATCGAGTTCGAGGAGTGACAGACGCCAGGATCCGCAGCCCTCAGAGCTTCGTCGCACCGACCACCGGCACCGGCACGGCCGTCGCCTTGACCAGCTTGCCGATCGTGAGGCCTTGCACGAGGATCGAGAGCACCACGATGACGTAGGTGACCGCGACGATCAGGTCGCGTTCGGTCCCGGCCGGAATGGAAAGAGCGAGTGCGACGGAGATGCCGCCGCGCAGTCCGCCCCAGGTCAGGATCTTCACCGCATGGGGGTGGAAGTCTCGTCCGGTACGGCGCAGCAGGTTCACCGGCATGCCGACCGACACGAGCCGGCAGAGCAGCACGACGAGGGCCAGCACGACGCCGAGAACCCAGACCGTGGCGCTGAAGTCGAGCACCATGATCTCGAGCCCGATGATCAGGAACAGCACCGCGTTCAGGATCTCGTCGATCAGCTCCCAGAAGGTGTCCAGATGCTGCACCGTCTCGTTGCTCATCGCGTTGCGTCGGCCGTGGTTGCCGATCATCAGTCCGGCGATCACCACCGCGATCGGCGCGGAGAGATGAAGGCCGGCCGCCGCGGTCGAGCCGCCGGCGACGAGGGCGAGGGTAAGCAGCACCTCGACCTGGTAGTTGTCGACACGCTCGAGCATCTTCAGAACGACGTAGCCGCAGACGAAGCCGAACAAGGCGCCCCCGAACGCCTCCTGGACGAACAGCACGGCGACGTGTCCGGCATCGAAGGACTCGCCGTTCACCGCGATGCCGAAGATGGCGAGGAAGACGACGATCGCCACACCGTCGTTGAACAGCGATTCGCCGGCGATCTTGATCTCGAGCGACTTGCTCGCGCCCGCCGTCTTGAGAATGCCCATGACCGCGATCGGATCGGTGGGGGAGATCAGGGAGCCGAACAACAGACAGAAGATGAACGGCACCTCGAAGCCGAACAGGCGGAACACCGCGTAGGAGGCGCCCGCGACGAGAAACATGCTGGTGACCACGCCGACCGAGGCGAGAATCCCGATCGTCCACTTGCGCGCGAGCAGGTGATCGAGATCGATGTGCATCGCGCCCGCGAACAGCAGGAAGCCGAGCATGCCGTTCAAGAGGGTCTCGTCGAACTCGATGCTCGAGACGATGCCGCTCGCGATCTCGATACCGCCCGCGTGGCCCGCGTGGCCCGCGACGACCAGCACGAGAGAGAACAGCAGCGAGATCACCATGATGCCGATCGTCGTCGGCAGCTTCAGCGTTCGGTAGTTCACGTAGGCGAACAGCGCGGCGACCGAGATCAGGATGCTGGTGATCGTCAACAGGGACATGCGCGTGGAGTTTCCGGGAGATGACGACAGCGCACAGTGTACGGTGCACGGCGCTGGCGTACACTCGGCGGCCGCCCAGCCGCTCGTCCGAAATCGTGCCCGTCTCGTTGTCTCCGCTTCCGCCGCTTCCCTACACCGTCCGCTCTTCGCGC
>Ga0114956_1000639_pt1 | contig 26061 bp, 34 predicted proteins | sample MaitaG_FD_87304 | JGI IMG/M metagenome (GOLD analysis project Ga0114956, IMG submission 87304) | Marine algal microbial communities from Maine, USA - Maine_Asex2 metaG | ecosystem: Host-associated > Algae > Red algae > Unclassified | place: Maine, USA | collected 2015-01-05
CTACCCAGCCGAGCACCGACTACCCAGCCGAGCACCGACCTTGAGAAAATCGAAAAGGGGTTGTGACGCGTCGTCTCCCTCGGCACCAAAGGTTGACTTTGAGAACAGGGCTGGTCATCGACGGCGGCGTGGCGCCGGCAAGCTCACGGTGATGACCGGATAGCGATGGCGATGCACTTAGAGCGACAGACCAATGCTGAGACGACCGTCACAGGTTTCGGAATAGGTCCCGGTGGGTACTCCCTCTACATGAACGAAGCAATTACTCCCGCACTTGATCGATTCGAAGCAACGCTGCCCCCCGTCACCCGTCGGGTCTTCAGGCTCAATCGTCGTATCGCTGGCGCAAGCATGAACGCCGCCATGGGTGCCACCAAGGCCGTGTGCTTTGCGACGCAGAACGTAACTAAACGCGCAACCACAGGCGCCTCGACCGTCCGTGGTCAGGCCGAATCAGTCGCCGACCGCGTCACCTCGGCCGCACAGACCGGCGCCAAAGAGGTCGTTGGCCAGGCTAAAGCACAGGCGGCGGCCACGGTCGATACGTTCGAAGACGAAGCGATTTCTCTGCTCGACGATGTCAACAAAATCGTCAGCAGCGAAGCAACCGGCGCCTACGAGACCTGGACCAAGGCCGAGCTGTATAAGCGAGCGCAAGAACTCCGTATAGACGGCCGTTCCTCGATGACCAAGACCGAACTCATCACAGCACTGAGAGCCGCCTGACCTCGTCTAGCCATTGACGGCGCCAGCCAACTCTGAGGTCCTCTCTACAACCGTCTGCTCAACGACTCTCTGCACGAGGCCGGGTTTGAAGCCACGAGCAACTGGGTACCCCTAGGTACGCCACAAACACGATTCGCAGAGGAGCGAAAATGTCCGACACCATCTTTTCCGAGATTCGCGCCGACCACGAGGTGCAACGCGAGTTGATCGCTCAACTCGTGGAGACAACGGGTGACAGCCAGCAGCGTCGGGAATGCTTCCAGGCTTTAACTGCCGAACTAGCGAGCCACGCCGGAGCCGAGGAACGCTTCTTGTACCGCCCCCTGATGGAACATGACAAGACCCAAGAGCACGCACGTCACTCTGTGGCCGAGCACCACGAGCTAGACGAAATGATCGAGAAGCTCCGCGACTATGAAATGGATGGTCCAGCCTGGCTTCCTGCAGCCAAGGAGCTGCAGGAGCGTCTCGTCCACCACCTCGATGAGGAAGAAGTCGAGATTTTCCCCGTAGCGGGAAAAGTGTTAACGGAGGAAGAAAAGGCAGCGCTCGCGAGCGAATACCGCTCCGACATGGATCGCCGCAAGACCGAAGGGTGATCGTCGTCACGCCGAGCCCGGCGGGCCGCGCCCGCGGGCTTCGGCCGACACGTCTGTGTATACGGACACAGTAGCTTCTGGTGCCAGCACGATTCGGGGCCGAAGTCTTCTAAAGACTCATCAGAGAGGCCGTTGTTGGCGGCGGGTCAGGCCTTGACACTGCCACCTGGTGTGACTTCGGCGTCGTTGTGCATGGCAGCCCTGAAACTGGAAGTGGCCTGCAGCGCAATGATGTCGGCCGGCATCTCGATTTGGGCAGCCTCGAGTGCCTCCTTGACGGCTTTGATCGCCTCATCTTGCACGAGTCGTACGTTATGTTGCGCGGGTGCGCACCAAAACCGCGCTTCGATGTTGACGGTCGATACACCCAGTTCAATAACGAGGGCTTCGGGCTCGGGATCGTCGTCGATACCGTCGACTCCTCGGAGTGCATCTACGATCACCTTGCAGGCGTCGCGGGCATCGTTCTCAAATGCAACTCCGGCCACAAAAGATAGACGGCGTGTGGGGAAGTGGGTTTGAACGCGAATGACATTCTTGTAAACGTCGCGATTCGGAATCACCACGAGCTGTCCATCATAGGTTTTGATGCGGGTTTCGCGAATGGTGATCGCTTCGACAGTGCCTGTCTGATCGTGCACCTCGATCTGGTCTCCGGATTCGAACGGCTGCCGTATCAATAGCAGCACCCCAGAAAGCGTATTTTCGAGAATGTCTTGAAACGCGAAGCCGACCGCTACCGAGAAGAAGCCAAGGCCAGCTAGCAGGTCGACGGGCTTCACCGATGGAAATGCGGCGGCGGTTGCGGCTAGGGCGAATGCGGAAAAAGCGATCCAGCCTGCGAGCTTCGAGATCACCCGAGCGAAGCTCTCGGTCTGGTTACGTTCAAAGATATTGCGCAGCCCCCACCGCAGGGTTCGCGAAAGCACGTAGCCGATTACGGTCAGGAGGAGGGCAACTCCGAGCCGTGGGATCGCCTCGAGAAATGACTCGACCATTTTGCGAGCGCCCTCGGAGATCTCCTCGGTCGGATCCTGCAACGGAGCGTTCTGCAACGCGAGCAACCTGGTCGATAGCTGTTGGGTCATCGATCGTCATCTATGACGAGCTGGCACGAGCCCAGTGATCGAGCAATGGTGCCTTCGAGGAGCCCATCTGCGCTAGGCCGAATCATTGGATCTTGGTTCCTTGGAGGGCGTCAGCCATGCCGGCGGCGGCTTTGTCTCCAATCCGGTTGAACGCGACTCGGAGTAGGGGATCTGCGATTCCAAGCGGGCCGTTCAAGGTCAGCTCGGCGTCGTAAAACACCTCGCACCCCTCGGCTGTTTCCGTGACTTCAATAATGTCGTAGCTGTGAAGCAGGGGAGTGTTCGCTTCTGCAACGGTCCGGTTTGGTGGGCTGTACTCCTTCGTGACATAGGTCAGCGTGGTCAGAGCAGTTGTTACGTCATATGCCGTATCCACTCCGGGTGCTGAGCCAGTCGTCATTTTCGAGGCTTTCACTCCTGGGTCCCACGCTTCGAAATTGCGGAGGTCAGCCATGTAGTCGAATGCCTTTTCTGCTGGCCAGGGAGAGGCGATGGTTGTTGTGTATCGAGCCATGCGGTGACTTCTTTCGTGGAGACGGGTTCAGAGGGCGTGTGCGCAGGGCGCGACGTTAGTCGTCGGAACCCGTCGTGTTGGGACTTGGATTAGCAGTGAGTAGTACCCTGATCATCCGAAAGTGAAACCGATGATTCGACATCAATACCCGCAAAAGCCACGCTCAGATCACGGAACCAACGAGTAGCCGCAGACACATTCGGTGCGTCGTGATGTTTCACCAATGGAGCTCGTGGGTACAACACTCAAAGGTGGATCTCTACGAGGCCGCCCACCCGATTCATACTGTCTAGTAAGAAGGAACCCCATGGCACTTATTCTTTGGATCATCGCAGTTGTGCTTGTCGTCTCTGGTATCGGCGCAGTCTTTCGCAAAAGAGTCGCCTACGGAGCCGTGCTGATTATCGCTGGGCTGCTTGTGGGCCCCGGCGGTGTGAGTGTGTTCACCTAGAGCGAGCCACGACGGCCGAGCAGGTGTTCATCGCCTAACCCACGGATAACTGATATTATCCGTGGGTTATGTGGACTCCGCAAAGAACCTGAATGCCTTACCTCTTCAAGTATCTCCAGAACGAACCGACGGAATGCAACGGCATCAAGCTCCAAAAGCCTTTGCAACCGCCTTAAGAAGCTCGATCGCGGCTCGGGTCCAATCATCGAGGTTTCGGGTAGCCAGGCCCCATGCTGTTGCGGTGGCCGCTGATGCCATCGTCGTCGCTTTGCCCCACCGAGTGCGCCGGCGGCAAAGGCAACATGGCGGCCATTTGTGTTAGGTACCCATCCATCTTGGAACCAGCCTACGTGCGCTCCCGTTCGCCATGAGTGCAATGCCCCGTCGTTTCCCGCAAAGAGAACCCAGCGATTCGCGGGGTAGGCAACGATGCCACCGTGATCGTGGATCCAGCCGACGACATTTCCTCGGCGACCGTGAAGTGCCGCAGCGCTCATTGGGTCAGGTCGACGATGGTGGCGGCGCCGGCGTTGGTCTTGACCGATTGAGCAGCACTCCTCGCATCGGCCTTGTTGACGTAAGTCTCGCTGCTCGCGAGTACGTTGCCGTTGCCCGCGACGATGCGCCAGTAGTAAGGCTCGTCTTTTTTGTTGCTTTTGCGGATTTCAAACTTCATCGACTTCTCCTAGTGACTTTGACGGTGGTGGTGGTACGCAACGGGATGGTGCGGATACCGGCGCTGGTGCGGATTCTGACGTTTCGGGTTCTTGTGCGGGTGATTCGCCGGGTGGTCATCGCTTGCGGCCACCGCGTTGTGACAGCGCTGAGCCGGCGGCGGTCTTGGATGTCTTGCTGGTGCGGCCGTCTCTGAGGACTTTCGAGGCCGCTTTTGCCGCTTTGGCGCTGGTGCGTCGTGATCGAGCCATGATGATGGGTGCTCCTTGGGGTTGTGTGCGCTTGCGCTTCTGTTATGCGCTTGCGGCAGCGTTTCCCCTGAAATCATCTCGAGCGGCTTCGGCTTGCCAGAATGCTCGTAGCTTTGCTCGAGACTTCTTCTTACGGTATTCAACCGCCTTTACGCTGAGTTCGAGGATCTCGGCGATGTCCCGTTCGGTTGCTCCAGCACTGTCGAGTCGCACGATGAGCTGCTCGTTGGGATCGTCAATGATTTCGACGTGGCGCTCGAATTCGACGTCGTATATGACCGCCTCAGGCTGGTCCCAGATGCTGGTTGATACAAGTGGGGAATCGGGATCGATGCCGTCGCCGTAGTGAAAGCGCTTTTGGTGTCGCTGCATTTTCCGAAATGGCCCAGCAAAGACCAAGCTGCACAGGCCGACGCAGTAGGTGCCAAGGGTCGCGGTGTCATCTCGGTAGCCGTCCCACTGTTCAAGTACTGAGCGTTCGAAGCGGGGCAGCGCGCTCTTGATGGTGTCGGCAGCAAGATCCTCGGCGAGTGCGTAGTCGATGCCATCGTCGGGCATGACGAGTTCGGCGAAGGTGGGACCGCCGGCACGGGATCGGATGTTGAAGATCTTGCCGGAAGCAATGAGCTTTGGCAGGGTGCGATTGGCGTAATCCCAGACATCGGGGCGGATGTCGTTATCAAAGATGCTGCGATCGCCGGTGGCGTCAACTGCCAGGCGGAGCCGGAACACCCGATCGCGGTCGAGTGTGAGCCGTTCAGCACGATCAAGCAGGTGATACGGCTTCCGCCGTGCGCGTATCTTTCGTTGTAGAAGCGCGGCGTCGCTAGCTGGAACTGCTGTCTGAGGGGCTGGGTCTTTTCGAGGTTCCATAACTGTGCATCGTCGACTGCCCACAGCAGAAAAGTCCTTTTCCGCTCTGCTCACTCGTCTTATGACACCTCCGACCAACTTCCCCTGAAAAAGTTCAGAGGAATTCGACGCATGTGCCTTCAAGGGACCTTACGTCTGCAATGTGACTCCTCCGAGTCACTTGTTGTCGAAAACCACCTGAGGGTCTCTGTTGATTGGCGGCAACGATCGCGTCGCCGCAGCCGCTCGAGAACACGATGCCAGAGATCAACAACACATCACCGAAAAACTAATACGCCAGCTGCCCATGGCCACGCCACCGTCGGAGCGTTACTCGCCTTCCAAGACATCCGAGTAACCCGCACACTGCTCCCCTGCCCTTCTCGGGCGAATAGAGATAATCGGCATTATCTGTAACTGAGTTTGTGGTGACACCGAGGCGTTTTGATGGCTATGGCGACGCTAGATCTCTCTGGACGGCGGGCCTAATCGTAAGACGAGTGCCAGTAATAACCACTTACGCGCTCCGAGTCATTGCCTCCTGAAAAGGAGCTGCCTTGAGGCCGTTCGCAGATGTCGCCCTCCCAGAAATGCCAGTCGTTGGGGGTTAGGTTCACGGCGCCAGCTGAGGTTGAGAAGGTGAAGATGCTCAAACCCTGCCTCCCATCAGGAGTCGTAGGTGTGAGCTGGCCAGGTCCACTCCGAAGATCGAAGGTGAACCACTCCCCTGCAACGTTCGAAACTGCAATTTTCCCAAAACTGTATTCGTAGGATCTCCATGATTCGGGTTGAATTGACCAGAGCAAAGAGGCGCCGTCGTGAAGGGTGAGAACGTCATTCGCCACATCGTTGAAGAACCTGGCCGCTCCCCGACGCGCTCCCTCACCAGTCGATTTCACGATGCTTGACCCAACGAGCCCCGCAACATCGCCGTCGTCGCCGAGCGATGAGATGAGTGACACCGCAGCCGAAACAATTGCAGGCGCAGCAGCCGCACCAAGGCTCACCGGATCCACGAACACTACAAGCCAACCACGAACTACACAGTAGATCCAACCATGCGCTCCTGTCCCAACTCCGCTACAGCATTCGATAGGTAGCAGTTATCGACGGTTGACCTAATCGATCTACGTATATTTGGTAATGTATGCGTATGCCTAACCGAACCGTGTATCTGCCTGCAGATCTCGACGAAGCAAGCCGCCGGCTCAAGCTCAATCTGTCGCACGTTGTCCAACAGGCAATACGCGATTTGGCAGCCGAACGTGATCCGCTCGACGTTGAGGCTGACATCGAGGCCGCTTCGACTCGGGCTAAGGCTTTAGACATTGACTGGTCTGATTTCTCGCTAGCCGAATCCCGTGGTGACGCTCAGGAACGATGATCGTCGTCGACGCGAATGTCGCCATAGCGGTACTCAACTCGAACGATCCGTTCCACCGGAGCGCGTTGGAGCGATGCGTTCGCGCTCGCGAGGTTTCAATCCTCAACCTCACACGTGCCGAAGCGTTGATCCATCCGACAAAGGCCGGCGTTGTCGAGCAAGCAGAATCGGCGCTCGAAGCGCTCGACTTCGTGACATATCCCGTGCGCGATGACGTAGCCGACCAAGCGCGTCTACTTCGGGCCGCCTACGGAAATCGCAACTTTCCCATGATCGACGCGATCGTGGTGGCCTTCGGACTGGTCCATGACATGACCATCGTCACCGCAGACGCAAAGTGGCCGGTGTTCGAGGATGTCAACCTCGAGGTGCTTAGGCCTGATTGATTCTCAGTCCCGGGGCTGCGATTCCTGGCACACTGTGTGTTGAACACGGCCTTGAAATCGCGAGCGCCGCCAGACGAGACGTGACGAGCGTCGCCCCGCTTATGTCGTCTGGGCAACAGAAGGGCGTCCGTCGTTCCGTCAGGCTGTGAGCACCGCCAACGACATACGGAGTTCCGCCATGACTACCGCTCTTGACATCACTGATTCCTCTACGCCCCTCTTCGACCCCGCGGTGTGGACCGACGATCGGCCAGCAGCCAGGCCTGTGGCGCCAGAATTGCTCTGGCTCATCGGCCGGGTCGGCCTCGCGACGTTGCTTATGACTAATGCCATCTATGCGTTTGTCGCTCCAGAGAGCTTCGAGGCCATGTTGAGTTCGCTGTTCATTCTTGGTGGGTTGCCGGCACCGCTGATCGGTCTGCTCGTTGTCGGCGCCGGACTCAACGATGCGCTGCTCGCGATGTTCGTGCTGGCCCGTCCTCGAACGCCTTTTGTGTGGGCGTGGGTTGGCGCCTGGTTCGTCGTCGTTGCGTTGGTGAAGCTGGCGGCTCTGATCTGAACTCCGCTGCTACCGCGTCCCCTAGTGCCTGCTCGGGCTTGCTGCATTGTCGCCACGAAGCTGGTGCGACTTTTCGTGCGCCATTCGTGCGACTCGCTAAGTAGTTTCAGCGAACACGACAGAGAGGGAACGGAGTAATGCTCGCAAATCATCTCTGTCGCTGCACCGACCCGACGTGACTGGCGGTTCCCGGCGGTATCGAATCCGCCAAACCCGAACGGTTTCGAGTTCTCAAGAGCACCTAGGCCGACCGAACCTCTTCGACCCCGAACCTACGGTGTGGACCGACGATCGGCCGGCAGCCACGGCTGTGGCGCCAGAATTGCTCTGGCTCATCGGCCGGGTCGGCCTCGCGACGTTGCTTATGACGAATGCCATCTATGCGTTCGTGGCTCCAGAGAGCTTCGAGGCCATGTTGAGTTCGCTGTTCATTCTTGGTGGGTTGCCGGCACCGCTGATCGGTCTGCTCGTTGTCGGCGCCGGACTGAACGATGCGCTGCTCGCGATATTCGTGCTGGTCCGCCCTCGAACGCCTTTTGTGTGGGCGTGGGTTGGCGCCTGGTTCGTCGTCGTTGCGTTGGTGAAACTGGCTGCTCTGATCTAGCGCTGGGTCGCATTGGATGCGCCGGAAGCGTGACGAGTGGCCTGAGATAATCTGCAGGATTCACAGGTGGCTCACAGGTCGAGTCGTCACGATTCGACCATGAATAACGTCATGAGACTTCGGGCGGTGCTTCCCGCCATCATCCTCACACTGCTCTTACTTGCCTGTGGCAGCGACAATTCGGCCGATTCATCAGCTGCTAGCGGCCTCGATGTCGCCGCGACCGCAGTGCCGACAACCGAACCGCTGACACCGGTCTCCACTGTCGAGCCTGCCGCCGACACTGAGCAATCAGACGGCGGCAGCGATGATCACGAGCACGACGAAGAAGACGCCCACGATCACGACCACGATGATGCGGACACCGCCAGTGAGGACAGTGAGACAGCGGCGGCCACGACGGGTGTGAACCCTGAGCTGTTCTTCGAGGGTGCGCTCGCCGAAGAGGTGACCGTCGAAGCATGCACGCTTAGCGGCGGCGCAGAAACGATGTGCTACCGCTTCACGGTCGCCGGCGATCCTGTCACCTACGACACTGGCCCATTCTGTCCAGAAACAATCACCGATAGCGCCGAGGCTGGCGGCATCTGGTTCGACGGCAACGGCGTCTACGACGTCGATGGCGCGTTCATCGCCAACCTTGCCGAGCTGTACAACGATGAGAACTGGAAAATGTTCGACGACGACGGCAATGTGCTCGTTGTTGAGTCCGCCGAAGAGTTTGATCTCGCTGCTCGACCCGACGTTGACCCATCGTTGCAGAACCATTGTGTTGAAGGTCGTCTTGAATGGCTGACCGACGGGCTGCCCGTCTCAACCACCGTCTTGTTGCCGGTCGAACCTGTACTCGCCGCTGGCTCAAGCACGACCAACGATAACCTTGGCGTCACACTCGATGGCGTAACGATCGCCAACTCGGCACCAGTTGATGCGATCTTGAGTGCGTACACGATCGCCGCCTTCGATGACTGCGGCGGCCACTACAACCCGTTCGACGGCTACCACTTGCATGGTGCGGTCGGCTGCTCGGAATTGACCGAAGCTTCAGATGGGGAGACACCGATGTTCGCCTACGCCATGGACGGATTCCCAATCCACAGTGCACTCGACAGCGACGCCGCTGCGGCTGCTGATCTCGACGAATGCAACGGACATTTCACCGAAGCTGACGGCTACCACTATCACGCAAACAATGCTGCTGAGAACCAGGTACTTGAATGCCTTATTGGCCAGATCGCTCAGACCGGCGACGCTGATGATGCACGAGGTGGTGGCGGTGCGCCCGCAGGTGGTGGTGAACGACCTGATGGTCCCCCACCTGGCGACGAAGACGCTGCTGGTCCGCCTTCTGGCGATGACGAAGGCGGTGCGGGCCAACCTCCTGCGGGCGACGGCACTGGTGGCGGAGCGCCCCGTGGTGGTGGACCTGATTTCGCAGCAGCCGCAACTGAGCTAGGTATCACTGTCGACCAGCTTGAGGCTGCTCTTGGCGGACCGCCTCCTGATTTCGATGCCGCCGCTGCGACGCTCGGTATCAGTGTCGAAGAGTTGATGGCTGTCTTGCCGGCACCGCCCGGCTGAACGGCGAGATCGGTGTCGCGCTGTGGAAGGTGTTGAATGGTTCCTGTGGCGACCCCGGTAGTACCAAGTGACATTCTTGTCGTCGAAGACGAACCGGCTATCAGCGACATTGTTGCCACTGCCCTCCGTTACGAGAAGCACACCGTGACCATTGCCGATCACGGACGCACTGGTCTTGACCTCGCGCTTGAGGGTCGCTTCGATCTGATCGTGCTTGACGTCATGCTCCCGGGCCTTCATGGCTTCGAAATTTGTCGTCGTCTTCGTGACCACGATGTTTCAACACCGGTGCTTTTCTTGACCGCACGCGAAGGCCAGCACGACCGAATCGAAGGATTCGAGATCGGCGGCGATGACTACCTCACCAAGCCGTTCAGCGTCGCTGAGCTTGTATTGCGCGTCGGAGCAATTCTGCGCCGAGCACGTCAAGGCGAGCCGACGGACCATCTCGTGGTTGGTGATCTAACTCTCGACCCCGCCGGTCAACAGGTGCGCCACTGCGGTGAACTCGTCGATCTTTCGGCAACTGAGTTTCGCTTGTTGCAGTACTTGATGATCAATCACGGTGTCGTCGTATCCAAGGCCCAGATCTTGGTCAATGTCTGGGACTTCGACTACGACGGCAGCGACAACGTCGTCGAACTCTATGTTGGCTACCTGCGTCGCAAGCTCGGCCATAACGAGGCTCCAATCATCCACACCAAACGCGGTGCCGGTTACGTGTTGCGACTGGACACGCCTTGACCCGCTCACTCCGCTGGATCTTTCTCGTGCCGATCCTGGTCGCGATCCTGGTGGGTTTCGGAGGCTTCGCGATCTATGCCGATCGAATCGAACACCGCAACCGGCTTGCCGATCTTGACGCCGAGCTCGTGCGGGCCTCGCAACGCAGCAGCGAAGACCCTCCACCCGCTCGCGGGCGACCCGCTCCCCTGCCAGAAGAAGAGCAGGCCTCGGCGACTTCTGATGGCAGCGACCCGGTCCAACTGCTGATCAGCCCTGACGGAGTCGTGACGTCAACCGGCCCATCGCAGAACCCGTTTTCCGACGTCACCATCGCAGGCATTCGCACCATCGACGGCTTCGGAACGGCGAGCGACGAGAACTATCGCGTCCGAACAACCCGGGTCGCGAGAGAACCTCAAACGATTGCGGTGACGGCGCTGCCGCTCGACTCACTCGACCAGGCGACCAAGGACTTCCGGCGTTCGCTTGCCATTGGCGGCGGCATCATCGTTGCCCTTGTCACCCTCGTCGTGTGGTTGCTGCTTCGAACGCTTACCCAACCCATCCTGCGCATCACTTCGGTCGCCAACCGGATTGCTCATGGTGAACTCGACACCGATCTCGATGTCCGAACCCGATCTCAAGAGTTGACAGATCTGACCGAGGACCTCGACCGGATGCTCGCTCAACTCCGCTCGACTCTCGCACAGAGCGAACAATCAGCCACAGAGGCGACCCAGGCGCGCCTCGATATGCAGCGGTTTCTGGCTGATATGGCTCACGAGTTACGAACGCCGCTCACGGCGCTGAAGGGCTATAGCGATTTGTATGCGGGCGGCATGCTTGAGAGCAACACTGACGTCGATCGAGCCATGTCCCGTATTGGTTCTGAAAGTGAGCGGCTGTATCAGCTCGTCGATGACATGCTTCAGCTCGCCCGTGAAGGCGCGACGAACGAGGCGACCGAAGAAGTTGACATTGCGGCGATCGCAGCCGTTGTCATCGACGACCTGAGGGCAGCGAATCCCGACCATCTATTGCGCCTCGAACTACTCGAGGGCGAACATGCCGTGACGGGAACGCCATCACGAATTCACCAAGCGATATTGAACCTTGGCGCCAATGCCTGCGCCCACAGCGAACCCGCTGACGAAGTGGTGATTTCGGTCAGTTCCGATGCCGTATCGGTTCGTACACGTGTGATCGACAAAGGCCCAGGAGTGAGCGCCGGCATGCGAGATCAGGTGTTTCTGCCGTTCTTTCGAGGCGACACCTCACGCAGCCGCCAAGGCCACGGCGGCGCAGGGCTGGGGCTCGCTCTCACAAAGCAGATCGCCGAGCTTCACCGAGGGTCCGTCGGGGTCGAAGCGACGCCAGGTGGCGGCGCAACCTTCGTGCTCTCACTGCCAATCGGTGACCCCCACAGTTCGCACACCTAGCTCTCACAGGTTCCACACAGGTTGCATGCATATGTTGCTGAAATGGCTAAACGAACGCGTATCGCTCTCCTTGTCGTGATGGCACTCATCGCAGCGAGTTGCGGCGGCTCCGACACCGAGTCGGACACCGGCGCCGAGACGACGGCCCCTACGTCCGAGGGCACGAGCCCAACAGAGACACCCGAAGCGACTGCGGCGCCGCAGCCGGCTGCGACCTCGACACCCGATCCAACCACCGCACCCGTGGGTACGGGGGCCGGAAGCACAGCGGCAGCTGTTGCAGCTGGTCTGTGGTCAGACAACGTGGTGATCACCGTGAATGACAACGGCACGTTTCGATACGAGTCCGACGGCCTGCCAAGCCACGAGCTTCCAGATCAGTTCCTCGTGCCAAACCTCGACACCATGCCACCCTTTGAGGGTGATGACGTCGAAGGCAGCTTCAACATCGCGAACACCGCAGAGCTGATCGTGGCCAGCCCGCTCGATATTGAGATCACAACTCGTCCGGTGTACTCCGAGGAGATCACCCTGACCAGCCTGTCAACCATCGGCGTGATGGTTAGTGGCGCGCCGCTGTTCAATGATTACGAGGATCAGAGTCGGGAGTTCGTAGCGATCGATGACAACCTCGCGCTCGATGGGGTGTATTTCATCGACGCCTGCAACGGCCATCCCCTAGCAACCGGGGACAGCTACCACTATCACGGTATTCCTTACTGCATTACCGACATCGTCGATGTCGCTGGCGAACACTCGACCATGATCGGCGTGCTGCTTGACGGGTTCCCGATCTATGGGCCTCAAGATGTCGGCGGCGTCAGGCTCACCAACGACGACCTCGACGAGTGCTCGGGTCATGTTGGCGCAACGCAAGAGTTTCCTGAAGGGATCTACCACTACCACCTCACCGAAGACGGGGCTCCGTATTCGATCGGCTGCTTCCACGGCGAGATCGAATACGGCGGCGGCGATCGGCCTGAGGGTGGTGGCGGCGATCGGCCTGAGCGTGGTCGCGGCGAGCGACCAGAGGGTGGCGAACGACCCGACGGTGCCGCACCCGCCAATGGCCGAGATGAGTCAGCCGAGTCAGCCGATGTAGCGGTCGATCCTGATGTGTTGGCGACCAATAGCGCAATCGCCCTCAACGCACAGTGGGGCGACAACGTGACGATCACAATCGAGGGGACGACATTGATCTTCCAAAGCAATGGCTTGCCATCGCACGAATATCTCGACGTGTACCTGGGCGACGGCCGCGACGGGAAGTTCATCGCCGGCGGTGTCGACGCCTACGACGCGTACTTTGAGATTCCCCTTGTGCCCCAACTCGCTGGCACGCCAACTGAGACTCCTGGCGGTGCGATTGGTGTCGCAATCAGCGGCGCGGTCTTCTTTGACCCCTACGAGGGCGATGGCAGCGGAACCATCGCGAACGACGACAACGAGACGATTGACGGCATCCCGTTCATCGATGCATGTGGGGGCCATCCACTCCCCAACGGAGTCTCGTATCACTATCACGGCATTCCGTTCTGCATCACCGACGCTATTGACACTGCGGGCGAGCACTCGGCGCTCATTGGCTACCTCTTCGATGGCTACCCGATCTTCGGACCACAAGACATCGACGGTTCCGTGCCCGACGATCTCGATGCCTGCCTTGGCCACGTTGGCGAGACACCCGATCATGAAGGCGAGACGTATCACTACCACGTGATTCCGACGGCCAACTACATCTCTGAATGCTTCACCGGAGTGTCCTGAGGTGGCCACACCCGGCGGCCAAAGCGTGGCTGGATCGTTCAGCTTCTGGAAGCAGATAGCCCGGCTGGCCAAGTTGGCAATTGTCGTCACGCTGGGCCTGGGTGTGTGGTTGATCGGCTTCTCGTCTGACAAACAAGCAGCACCTGTTCTACCCAACACCGACGTGCAGTTTTCCTTGGATCTCGAGGTGATCGACACGGTCGACCACGATCTGATCTACGCCGTTGAACAACGCGCTCGCCCGTACTACCGCATCTTCTCTCTTGACCCGAAGTCCGGCGAAATACAGACCGTCTTTACCGTTCCCGATGGGAACGCCATCATCTACGGCATCGCCCTCGATCCGACGGGCAACACCCTCGCAGTCTCCTACACAGCCGATTTCGAACTAGGCGGCAGCGGCATCTGGACACTCGACGTCAAGACCCAAGAAATGACCGAAGTCTTGCCCGTCACGAATGGAGTGTTCCTCACCGACATCAGCTGGGCCCCCGACGGCAACTCTGTGCTGGCTAACCACGTCGACCGGCGCGGCGCCGACGAGCAACTCAGCATTGCTCGCATTTCCCTATCGTCGGCGTCGGTCTCGCTACTTGTAGCCGACGCGATCAACCCGATCCAGATCGATGAGACCCTCTACTACCTGAACGTCGACGAAAGCCTCGCCCGCCGCTCCATCGGCAGCATTGATCCAACGGGCGCCGCCACCACGATTGCCGTAGACGATGGCCGTCATGATCTCGATCACCTGCTGCCAGGCCACGGCGACGTAACGCTCCGTGTCGCCATTCTCGAAGCAACAAACGACACAGGTGTGACCCTCGGCGAACCTGCCTCAGCTCATGGCAGCCACGATGTTCCCTCGACATGGTGGGCCCTGATTCCGGACTCAGAACTAGCACCGACCGGACTCGAACCAATCATCGTCTATGACGCGACAGCAAACAACGACACCATCATCTACGCCACAAACGAGGGCCTCTCTGTCGGCATCGCGACCCGGCGAGACCTCATCAGATCGCGAGCGATTCGCTTTGTGGCCTCCTGAAGCCTCCAGCATGATCGGCCAGCACAAGCTTCGAGTGCGAGCGTTCAGGTCCTGCTCGGTACGGCGTGGCTGCTAGATCGTTCATTGCTTGGGCCAGTCCCAGTTGAGCCCGAGCAGAGCGCTTGGCTGCCGTCGCCGCCACCTCGATGGCCGCGAGACGATGCTTCAGCCGGCTTTGTCGGCGCTCGAGAAGGCGCTCGGACCACGACGAGGGTGCAATGTGCGGCTTGAGCGGTTCGCTAAGCAAATATTCGATCGCCACGACCACCAGGGGCACCATGCCTGCGACCAAAGCTGCTGCGAGATCCTCGGTCTCCCCCGCCAGTCGAACGCTCATGCCAAGCCCGAAGAGCAGAGCGAAGGTTGCGCCCGGTAAGGCCAGCGCCAGCGGATTGATCGTGATTGGGAACGGTTGCTCGCTGCCCGGATGTAGCGCCGCCAACTCTCGCTGCGCGGCTGCGATCGTCAATCGTTTCAACTCACTAGCGAAAGCCCAGCCTGTCACGAGGACCGCGCCGCCAAGTCCCAATGCGACCCAGAACATCGGCTCCCGCAGGCTTGGTTCGATGTCGAGGCCGACCGAGAGGATGGCGGCGTAAACGCCGATGTCGAGCAGTGCCAACCCCAGAAGAAGCGCCACCCTGGTGCTGCGGCGCAGCTCGCGCATCGGGGTGTGTTGTCGCAGGCCCCGGTCTTGCCACGCCTCATAGGTCGCCACATCACTTGCCGCCTCTCGCTCGGTGTCAGCGCGAGCGTTTCGCCGGCGGGTGAGAGCAATTTCGACCCCACTAAGTCGTGTCCGGCAACGGTAGAGCTGCCACTCTTTGCGGAGATCAACGGCGGTCTCGAAGTCGCTGGCAATCGCTTCGGCGACCGGGTGGGTCGAAGCCCCATTGAAGTGAAGCGGGTCGACAAGTCCGCGCATGATGTCGGCCAACGCTCGTGCCGTTGGCAGGCGATAACTCATCGGTGATGGATCGAAGGGGTCCAGAGTCATGTTCCGACTTCCTTTGGAGTCAACGAATAGGTGAAGGTCAAAATGCCTGCGGTAGCCACTGCGCTGAGCGCGGCCAGCCCCGCGACGAGCCGCAAGCGGTTGTCTTCGACCTCAAGGTTCAGTCGTGGAGTGGCCAGCAGCAGCACGATTCCGCATGCCGTCAAGAAGGCCCCGAGGCGGTGCTGATGCCGGATCAGGCGGGCAGAAGCGGTAAAGGCTGGCAGAGCCGCTCCCCCACCTGTGCCGCCGCGCTCTTGAGCTCGACTGAGCCCGGACAGTCTGCGCAGTGCCGCATCTCGAAACGACGCCGCCCACCCGACCAAGCCCGCCCCGGTCGTCGTCAGCGCGACCCCAGCCGTAACAACAGGTGCGGCAATCGGATCGAGAACCGTGAGGAACGTGATGGCACAGATCGTCGCGTTCAATCCAACGGCCACGGCGAGGACGGGCTTGCGAACCTGCATCATGAGACCTCACATTCGGCGCTCAGGGGCCCGTCACAAAGTCGTGGAAGTACCTGGTTCGAAAGCCAGGCGACGACCTCGGGGGCGTGGGCGCCCCGATCGAGGCCTCGAAACTCAAGGCGTGCGCCCGCAAAGTCAGGCAGCTGTGCGGCCTGCTCACACCCAGCAAGAATGGCGTCGGCGGTCTCGGGGTCAGCGGTGACCCCGATGAGATTGAGACAGTCCCCGCCCGCCCATCGCGCCGGTGTAATGAGCACGGTTCGATGAGCTTCGGCGTCGGCGGCCGCTTGCAACAGGCCCAGCGTCGATCCTTCGGTGGCCGACTCCGTCGTCGATTCGCTGATGACGTCTTGAAGGGTGCGAGCGAGCGTCACTACTGCTTCAGCTCTGTCCCGCTGCTCTCGCACAGGGTTGCGACGCTCAAGGAAGAAGGAGGTGCCTGCAAAGCAGCCCGGCCGAGTAAGCGGCGTTTCGGCCCGGCCGTCATCGACGATCAGCGTGACCGCCAGGTCGCGACTGCCGACCGCCTCGGTCAATTCACGCTCGACCAGTGCAGCTAGCTCACCAGCTTGAGCTTGTGTGCTTCCAACCGTGTCGACCGCAAGCACGAGTGTCTCGGCTGAGTCGACTGGCGTCGAACCGAGGTCGCCACACGATGTCTCGCCGCTGGCGCCAAACACCCCCAATGCCAAGGTTGCTGCGAGAGCTATCACAATCACCACGCTTGCAACCATGGTCTTCGCACTGCCACCGGCGGCACTCATGGTTGCACCGTGAAGGTGATCATCACTGACCTCAATGTCGCATCGTGATTGTCGTCAACGGCCTGTGACTCTCCCACTGCGTCGACGTCGAACCGCTGCAACTCGATGCCCGTCGCGGCGCTCAAGGCTTCCGCGACGACGACCGCTCGCTGAAGTGACAGTCCCTGGTTCGTTTCGAGCTCGCCGACTCCATCGGCCGAACCCACCACCTCGATTGTCCCAATCGTCTGCGACAGATGAGGTGCCGCAACGTCGAGCTGGTCGCGTGCCTCTGCGGTGAGCTGCGCTGACCCGCTTGCGAAGAGCACACGCACGGACTCCGTCGCGACAGGCGCTGGCTCTATCGTGGTCGACGTTGCTTCGGTGTGTGGTGGTGCTGCGAGCGATGCCTCGGCCTCAACCGCACCGACCCCCCGTTGAAGATCGGGACTGTTTACGAGTTGCGAAAGTGCGGGCGAAGGTGCGGGTGCCGCTTCCCCCCTCTCCAACGGCTCGGCAGAGGCTCCACAGCCATTGAGCAAGGCCAGAACGCCTACCAAGCCGACCATTGCCCAATGAAGTCCGGCCCTGCGTTTGGGGAGAAGGTAAATACTCATAGCGTGTAACTTACTACACGTCAGGCACTGAGGCCAAATCAACCTTCATATCAAATGCATTATTATTCACAGAGCGTCGCGAGCCCAAGGGCGACGCTCGACTGGCCAGCCGGGTACTTGTGTACTATTCTGCACGCACTGTGCGTATTCATGGAGGTTTGGCTTCGTGCGGATTCGTGGACCCAGGTGTGGAGCGAGCGCATGAGCGCCAGTGAGCAACCGATTGGCGAGATACTCCGCGAGCTGCGAACCGAAAAAGGGCTGAGCCTTGCGCAAGTAAACGAGGCCAGCAACGACCTGATAAACCCCAGTCACCTTGCCCAAGTCGAACGCGGAAAGATCCAACAGCCGAGCCTGGCGCTGCTCAGATCACTGGCCGAGGTCTACCACCTCGAGTTCCACACGCTCCTTCAACGCGTCGGCATCATCGACTCACGACTGGTCGGGCGCTCCGACGATGGAGACTTTTTGGAGGAGCCACTGTCCAACAAAGAGTTCGTGCTGCTGAGCGCCGTTCGTGATCTTGACGCCGCAGAATTCGACCAGGTTCAGAGTTATGCGAACTATGTGCGCCAACAGCGCAAGTGACGCACCGAAAGATCGATGCCACCAGATGCATGCCAACTATCGAAGGACAGATTTGACGAGAAGCTAGGGGGTGACTCGTGACATTCTCGAGCCGTGAGCGTGAGCAGGCCGAGCGAATAATCCGTGACAAAGCCAGTCAGGTGCGCGAGTTGGTGAGCACGGGCCCGGGCCAGATTGAACGTATCGACCTTCACCGTCTCGTTAGCCATTTCGGGATCACCCTGTCGTATGAGCCCTACCGCTGCGCTCGCACACCGTCGATGTTGACAAGGCGCCAACTTGGGCCAATTCTTGCCGAGTATCGTCCAGTTACGAAAGAGATTCGGGTCGACCCGAACCTGAGCGCGGATCTGCTGCCGTTTCATGTTTGTCACGAGCTTGCACATCATTGCTTGGGCCACGGAGATTTGTTGATGCGCTTCGACGCGCTTCCCGACCTCGTGCGTGCCGAGCTTGAGTGGGAAGCCGATCTCTTTGCGATCGAGGTCCTGTGTCCGGCCCGCCAACTTCGACGTTTCCTGCGAGAGCGATCACCCATTGCCACGATCGCCACCAGCCGCGAGGCCGCAAACCACTTCGGCGTCACAACCGGACTGATTCTTAAGCAGTACGTCTTGGGCGCCACAACAAGACCCGCGGCGCTGGTGACACTTGGGTACTTCCGAGCTGATCGGCGCTCAGCAGATCCGTGCCAAGTGAGTGTCCGCGTGGTCATGTCACGAAACTGGGCCACCATCGATCAAGACGACAGATCACAATTCGCACTCGATGTCTACAACGATGGCTTGGGTGCTTCGGGTCGCGCTGCTATTCAAAACGGGGCTGGGCTGAGCTCTGTTCGCCAGCTTGTCGAGCAGAGGTTCGGCGGCTGTGGTGAGCCGTACCGCACCCAAAGCAGCAACGTGTTGTACGTCCTGCTCCACCAAAGTCGTCCCTTGGGTCAAACCCTCGCGTTGGCTGAAGTTGACTACGCCGCATAGGCAATCGCTCGTTGGTCTCCTGGCGTGAGCTGAGTGAACTGCCTAGGCTCCAAGTGATGGTCGAGGTCCTCATGTTCCACCACGCCCTTGGACTGACCGAAGGGCTCCAGGGTTTCGCAGACACGATTCGTTCCGCTGGTCACGTCGTCACAACCCCCGATCTGTTCGACGCCAAGACGTTCGCAACCGTCGACGAGGGTGTTGCTTACGCCGAGTCCATTGGATTCGACGCCATCAGCGAACGCGGAGTCGCAGCGCACGACGGAGTCGGCGAGCCCCTTGTCACGATCGGGTTCTCGCTAGGCGTGATCCCCGCGCAGCGGATCGCCCAAACCCGATCACGCATCCTCGGGGCGGTTCTGTGCCATGCAGCGATCCCCAGCTCGGCCTTCGGCGCGGCGTGGCCTGATGGCGTGGGCCTTCAGATCCACATCGGCGACAGCGATCCATGGGCTGAAGAAGACCTACCCGCGGCCGAGGATCTGGCGGCGGAAGCTCACGGCGAACTCTTCGTGTACGAGGGCACGGGCCACCTCATCGCCGACCCGAGCTCGCCCGACTATGACGCGGCGCAAGCCGAGGTGCTCGTGCAACGGGTACTCGCGTTCCTCGGCAGCTTCTAAACAGAACGGCTATGGCATCGGGCACAGACCGGCCAGCACCGTTTAGTCCTCGACGGCGGTCGCGATGCGTTCGAGAGTCGTCTCCATTGACTGTCGATTGAACTCGACCCGGTCGTCGACGCCGGAGATCGACGGCTGGTTGGCTTGCTTGTCGGTGCGGTGATCCTTCCAGGTTTCGGTCACGCGGCAACCGTTGGCCGTTGGTTCAATCTCATACGCCCATGACGCAAAGTTGAAGCCAGTGGTGATACCCGACATGCAGTCAAAGGCGAACTTCCGCCCCGGATCAGCCGCAGTGACAACGTTCTCGATCGACCAGTCGGCACCGTTGTTGGCGTTCTCGCCTTGGAACTTCGCGCCGACCACTGCAGTGGTCGAGCCATCAATCCACTCGCAGGTGTGACACTCGGGCGACCACTCCCCCATGCGAGTGATATCGGAGACAGCGGCATAGACGTCGTCAGCGCTTGCGGCGATTTCTCGACTAACAGCGAGTTCAGTTGTTCTCATGCGCCCGACGCTACACGCACGCCCCTTCCCGACTCTGAGTCCGGCGACTCGATGCCAGCTCGCGACCGCAGGCGTATGACAAAGTCAATGCGTGGCTGATCTTGTGTTCGAAAGTGGCATGGTGCATCTCCAGCTGTCTCGATGGGAAAAGGTCGGAGCCTTTAGCAACGACGTGTCGTTCCCGGTGGGTGCCATCGAGTCGGTGGAATGCTTAGCAAATGCGCGCTCGGCAATTCGCGGAGTCAGGTTCCCCGGCACCGGACTCCCAGGGGTGATTGCGCTCGGGAAGTGGCGAAGGTCAGGCGCCATCGACTTCGTCGCCGTGTACAAGAATCAACCTGGCTATGTGATCGAGCTCGCTGGTCAGCGCGTCGAGCGCATCATTCTTTCTTGCGAGCCCATAGCCGAACTCGACGCCCTGGGCTGAACTGAAAGCTCCTCGTATCGTCACCAGATCGGGCGTTAGCTGAGCTGCTTGACGGCGAAGATCTCGCCTCCGCGGATCTCGCCGGTGGGTTCGTAGCCGCGCCCCACGTACACCCTGGCTGGTGAGCCTGGACCTTCGCACCAAGCCACTTCGACTGACGTGGCGCCCTCGTCTAGGCACCATTGCTCGAACAGATCGAGCGCCGCAGAACCAATTCCGCGTCGTTGGTGCATGCGGTCGATGAGTAACCGCACAAGGTACGGCGTCGTGCGGTGCTGGTTTATGGCCGAAGCGAGCATGAAGCCGACAACCTCGCCGTCAGCCTCGATGGCCCGGAACCATGGCGTAGAGCCACCCTCGGTTGTCGAGAGCACCAACGCGTCTTGGAAGTTGATCGCCATTGGTGCGACGAACCGTTCTTGGGATTTGTGCGTTTCGATCTCGCCGACCGCATCGGCGTTGTCAGGTGTAATGGGTGCAAGCTCGACCTTGGCAGGTCGAGTTCGCGTTCGGCTGATCCACGCGTCCCAGTCGGCGCGAGTCATGCCGTAGAGCAAGTCGTCACTGCACTCGTCGCCAACCCAGAACGACTGAATCGTGAGGCCCTCATAGGTCATGCCGCACGCTTCGAGCACGCGGGCTGACGGCGGGTTGTCAGGATGAAGCGTCGCCCTGACGCGGCTCACGCCGAAGTCGGTGAACAGATAGTGGATGATCATTAACAGGGCCGTCCATCTCTTCGAGCTTCGCCATGACCGTCTTGGCGTGCTCGACGTCGTAGGGCAGCTCCCAGTCCTGGTACTTCGCAACTTCAGGAATGCTGCGCCGTTCGATAGCTGCATCGAGGTCACCCATGACTGACTGTCGCAGGATCAGACGACCAGTGTGAATGGGTTCGAAAGGCAGGCCAATCAGGCTAATCCGTGAGCCCGCTTGAACTAGTTCGAACGACCTGACGCTCTCATCGGTCACTGGCATCAGCTAGGTACGCCAAAGCTGCGGCGGCGGAGTGAACGGGCCCCACGCGAACATGCGCATTGGGGTACTCCGCGAACATCGCATAAATGAACTCGGTGAGCTGGTCGACGACCCCTGGAGCTAGGACAGCGTCTTCGCCAAGAACGACTGCAAGGACCTTGTGGTCGGCTTCGCCGTTTGACTCGATCTGGTCGAGCAGCGCGACGACCTCACACGCAACGATGGTGCCGGACTGCGGTGTGGTGTCACCCACGACGTAACAATCGACGTTGTCGCCATCGGCCCCGGTGGTGTCGAGCACGAACCCATAGGAGTACGGGTAAGGCTGCCCGATCGACCGCTCCCCTAGCGGGCGAAGCAGCTTCTCGTCATACTTCGTGCGGGTCGACGACCCTGCCGCCGCTTCGATAAGGACCTCAATACTCATGATCACCTCCCCGCTGTGAGTTTGACTCAATCACGCGCATGGCACATAGCCGCCGACGATTCGGGGATTGTTGCTCAGCCTTCTGGGGTCCAGCGACGCCCCTGCGTGTCGGGGAGGACTTCAATGGCGATTGAGATCGTGCCGCTTTAGCTTCTTGGCAGACAACAACTAAAGGAGCCAATCCAAATGGCCATGCTGACGTCGCGTAGAGATCCGTGACCTGCCAAGATGTCGCAGTGTCTGATGTAGTTTCTGTTTCGCGAACGATAGATGTTCCCGCCGAGGAGCTATGGCAGATGGTGAGCGACATAACCCGCATGGGTGAGTGGTCTCCGGAGACAACCAGCGGTGCGTGGATCAAGGGCGCATCAGGTCCTGCGATCGGTGCGCGCTTCAAGGGTGATAATCGCAACGGAACCAAGACCTGGTCGATCGTTTGTGAAGTGACAGCGTGTGAACCCGGCGTGAGCTTTGCGTTCGACGCGATGGCTGGCCCCGTGCGCTATGCCAACTGGCGCTATGACTTTGAAACCACCCCGGCGGGCACCGTCGTGACCGAGAGTGTCTCGGACCAGCGCGGCAAGCTCTTCAAGTTCATCGGCGCCAAGGTGAGCGGCGTATCGGATCGAGAGACCCACAACAAACAGACAATGACCGAAACGCTTGAAGCCCTCGCCCACGCAGTCGAGCACTAGCTCACGTTTGCAGGTCTTCTTGCGCCGACGTGACGACACTCGCGTCGTTTCCTGTCGCCTGATGCTGTTCGTCGTGCTTCTCGCTGCGGCATGTGGTGCTGAATCCACCACGCCGGCACCAGCAGCACAAGCCGCAGCTCCAACCATCGCGCCAGCCCTGCCAGCCGTGACATCGACGCCAGCCGTGGCGCCAAGTACCCCGACGCCGACGAGCGCGCCTGCCCCATCGGTCGAGACCGAACTCGAAGCAGCGACTGCTGAGCCAGAACCGACGCCCACCGCCAGGCCCGCACCTGTGGTTGAAGGGGCTCCAACCACAACGCAAGCGAACTGCCGAGTTATCGATGACTTCGCTGACAACTCAGCGCAGTGGCAGGTCGTACTCGACGGTGTCATGGGTGGTCTGTCAAGCGGGCAGGCGACGATCAGCGATGGGCTTCTCACGCTCACCGGCACGATCAACACAAACGGCGGCGGCTTCGTTCAGGTCCGACGAGCGATCGATCCCGCAGACTTGGCCGGTGCGACCAGCGTCCGATTCGTCGCGATCACAGACGGTCGGAACTACGAGGCGTTCACCACCGATGCACTTGCGGGCCGAGCTCGCAGCGTGTCGCACTTTGCGACGATCGACTTCTCAAGCCCTGAGGGTGTCGACGCTGACGCCCTGGTCGTCGGCACCATTGCACTCGCCGACTTGCAAGCACGATCGTTTGGCACCCCGATCGTGACCGAGGCGTTTCGACCCGACCTGGCCTTCTCGATCGGCGTGATCCTGGCCGACGGAGTTGACGGCGACTTCGTGCTTACACTCGACCGCATCGAGGCCTGTGAATGAGCGATGTGAGCCGACTCGAGAGAATCTGGACGCCATCGAGCGCGAAGTTCCGAGTGGGCAGACTCGACCACGTCCTGTTGCAGCTTGGCGGCACGACGTGTCGACCGACATTGCCATTGTGTGTTGGGTACTACAGACACCGAGCTGGCGGCGTCATTACGTTTGCAATATGGAAAAATCGATTTCGACCCGCCTCCTCATTGCGCTGTTTAGTGCCGCACTGTTGCTGACGTCTGCTTGCGCTTCCTCGGCCCAAGTCACGGCGACAACTGGAGCAAACGAAGCGGCAACGGTCGCGCAGACGTCAACGGATTCGGGTCCCCCAGCTGAAGTTCGCCTCGACGGCGCCCCGCTTGCCAGCAAGATGGGCGTTTGCGATGCCTACGATGCGGCCTTCATCGGACAATGGGTTGGGATCGAAGACTTCGGCTACACATCGTTTGGAGCCCAGAGCGACGGCTGCGCATGGAACGGTGACAACTTTGATCAAACGCATCGCGTTGGACGCATCGAGATGATTATCTTCACTCAACAAAGTTACGAAGCCAAAACCGCGAAGTTTGAACCGTTTGTTGGTGGCCCCGAGGGGTCATTCATCCACAATGGCGTGCACGTTTACCTTGAGCACGAGGGCACCTATGTTGGCTTCGTTGTCGTTCCAACCTTGGAAAGCGCCGGCGATTCGATCCTCCCCGCCGACAACGTTGATATCTACAGCGAAGTCATTACTGCGATGATCCCGCAGTTGAGCGGAATCGAAAAGGCATAGCCAACAGCCGGGAAGTCTCGACAGAATCTGAACGAATTCGCCTATGGCACGAGCTCTTGGGCTGCCATGGCTGCGCCGATAATGCCGGCGTTGTTGCCAAAGCGAGCGACGCTGATTGACGCGTCGACGTCGAGCTTGGTGGCGAACTTGTCGAAGTGCTTGCTCGCTCCGCCACCGAGGATGAAATGCGCGGGTGTGAACACCCGGGCTGCACGCTGCAAGAAGTAGTTGAAGCGCTCACCCCAGTCTTCCCAGCTCAAGTCAGCAACCTTGCGGGCCCGATCGCCTGCGTAAAACTCGATCGGTTCGCCGTCTTTGCCCGGCATCCGCCCGAGCTCGATGTTCGGCACCAGCGCGCCGTGGTAGAACACGCCAGAACCCAGTCCCGTGCCGATGGTGACCATGATGACGGTGCCCGCGAGCCCGACCCCTGAACCGATGGACATCTCTGCAATGCCGGCAACGTCAGCGTCGTTGTGAACAATGAAATCGCGGCCGGTCGCGTTACCGAACAGCTCGCCAACGTGGGTACCCCGCCAGGCCGTGTCGATATTGCCAGCCGTCAGCGCCCGCCCGTTGACGACCACCGTTGGAAAGCTGCAGCCAACTGGTCCGTCGGAATCCAACTGGTTCACGAGTTCAGCCACGACCTCGGCGACGTTGTCGGGCGTCGATGGCTCAGGCGTCGGCACACGAACGCGTTCGCTGAGCAGCTCGCCGGTGGTGGTGTCGACGACTGCTCCTTTGACGCCGGAACCGCCGACGTCGATCCCAAGTAATTCCATTAATGACCTCGTCGTTCCATTGCCCTCGATTGTGACAGGCCCACGGCGCGCGCGGCGTGAACCTGAACGTCGAAGTCGCTACTCGCCTAACTGACGAGTTCATGTGTCGCTACACATAGTCTGAGCAGATGGCTCTTCTGCATAAGGCAACGCTGCACCCATCGAAGCTCGATCTACTCACCGGTTACTTGCGTCAGAGCTCACTGACCCAGCTTGGTGCGTACCGGTTTGACGATCCCGAGGGCCAGGTCGGTATCGAGACGCATCTCGTGCGCGACGACTCAGGTGCCGTCTGGCATCTGCCACTGACCTACCGAAGTGCCCCACTCCCAGGCATCGAGGAGTGGGCTGTTGGGACCATGGATCATTCGGTGCTCGGCAAGCGATGGGTGTACAACGCTTGCGCCGACCCCGTCTATGCCGGCGAACTCATCCGAGCGATCTTGTCGGGCGGCTCCCAGGTCGAACAGTTCTTCGAAACCGACGAGGGTCCCGAGGTGCGAGAGTCAACGGCGACCGTGGTCGGAAGTGGTACAGCAGACACTCCAGTCCCGCAGGTTTCCGGGGTTCACGCCGAGTCGTTCGACGCAGACACCGTGATTGATGTTGGATCGGTGCAGGTCGTCGTGCGGCATCGACTCGACACGCCCGAACCCGAAAACCCATCGGCAACCTTGGTAGGAACCTGGGCTGCGACCGACCGCCAGATCGTGCTTGCCTACGTTCCCTAGATCGCCGAAACGTGGCGCAGGACACAGGTGCCCGCTGTCACGATTGCCTCGTTTCGGGGGTGCCTCCCTCTAGCTTGTGGTCTTCGAACACCCCCCAAGGAGTTCCCATGTTCAAGCTTCCCTTTCGCAAATCCGTCGCAGTTCGCATCGTCGAACCCGCCTTGCGCGATGATTTCACCTCGGCCGAGATCGCCTCGATGGCCAAGGTCGGCACCGTCGTCCACTTCGGCTCTGGTCAG
>Ga0114956_1000640_pt1 | contig 26041 bp, 17 predicted proteins | sample MaitaG_FD_87304 | JGI IMG/M metagenome (GOLD analysis project Ga0114956, IMG submission 87304) | Marine algal microbial communities from Maine, USA - Maine_Asex2 metaG | ecosystem: Host-associated > Algae > Red algae > Unclassified | place: Maine, USA | collected 2015-01-05
AAATAACTTTATATGTTAATATTATATACAAAAAAAACCTTTGCAGAAATTTCTACAAAGGCTTTGTACTGAAGACGGGACTTGAACCCGTACGTCCTAATGGACATTGGATTTTAAGTCCAATCATATTTACATCAAACAACATCAAAATAATTGATAATCAATTATTTAAGTTGTTTTTCATTTTATTTAATATTAATTAATATCAAGTGAAACCAATAAATGTTGTACCTATGTTGTACCTGTAATTATCAATAAAATCATTATATTTACTATTATAAATAGCAAAATGTTGTACCTATTTTTGCTTTATCATCATTTTTTAATGAAATTATTGAAATATGACCTCAAATGCAAAAATAGTTTTAAGAAAAAAACAGAATAAAGAGGGCTTATATCCTTTAGCAATTCGAATTACAAAAAATAGACGCTCTACCTATCACTATCTAGGTCATTACATAGATTTAAAATATTGGAATGAAAAAGATATTCGTGTAAAAAAGTCACACCCAAATGCAGCGAATCTTAATAATCTCTTGGTAAAAAAATTATCTGAAGCGAATAAGATGCTTATGAACTTACAAGCTGAAAAACAAGATTTATCAGCAAATCGCATTAAGGATAAATTATACAAAATTCCAAAAATCACAAGCTTTTCTGAAATTTCAAAAGCTTTTTTAGATGAACTTGAAGCCAATAAAAAATTGGCTCGGTATTATGCTGATAAGGTAAGAGTAAATCATGTCTTAAATTTTGCGAAATCAAATCAACTTTCCTTTCAAGAAATCGATGAGCAATTCCTTAGAAACTTTAAAACTCATTTAAGGACTAAGGTTGGCTTATCTGAAAGATCTATAGTCAATAATCTTGTTGTAATAAGAACTATATATAATAGAGCTATTAAGTTAGGAATTGTCGACAGGAAATTATACCCATTCGGATCGGGTGGAATTCAAATTAAATTTCCTGAAAGCCAAAAAACTGGATTAAATAAGGAAGAACTTATCGCTTTAGAAGGTGTCAATAGTTTAACTGAGATTGAAATACATGCAAGAAATATTTGGCTTTTCAGTTTCTATTTTGCTGGTATACGTGTAGCGGATGTACTAAAAATTAGGTGGTCTGATATTTCTGATAATAGGCTTAATTATCGTATGAATAAAAGTTCAAAATTATTGTCACTAAAGATTCCCGAGAAAGCTTTTCCTATTTTAGAACAATACTTAATTAATAAACTGGACGTTAATGATTTTATTTTTCCAGAGATGAAAATGGTTAACTTAAAAGAATCCAAAGAAGTATTTAGAAAAATTAACGCTGCTACTACAATGTTAAATAAGTATTTAGCAAGGGTTGCTGAAAAGGCTAAAATAAAAAAGAAAGTTACCATGCACATTGCTCGGCATAGCTTTGGTAATATGTCTGAGGATAAAATACCTATTAAGATGCTTCAAAAGCTATATCGTCATTCCTCAATTACTACCACTATTAACTATCAAGCTAACTTTATGCATAAGGATGCTGATGATGCTTTAGAGAGCGTAATAAACTTTTGATATTCTAATTTCCTACCTATAAGGGTATATCATAATCTTTACCATTACCATTCTTCAAATTATCCACATAGCCAGAAAATGGACTAGTGTATTCCTCTTTTATTATAAAACCTTTCTCAACAAAATTTTTAGCGCTCTCTTTCCAGTTTTTTATATTCAGCCCTCTACTCAATTTCCAATTTTTGCTCTCATAATAAGCATAGAATTTTTTTCCTTCCATAGCTGGCCAATTGTTTTCTTTAAAAAACTTTAAAACAACTAGTTCATTTTTTGGCCTTGCCAGTTTATTATAGTTTTCTTTTGTTTTATGTTTATAAGAAGATACCAAATTTTGGCCTAGTTCTGGGACGCAGTTGTCCAAATTTTGGACTGGTTGGCCACAAAAAATGGCCATCTTAACTTTAGAACCTCTAGCTGGGTGGTATGATGGAAAATATTTTAAATAGCCCCAGTTATTAAGATCATTCAGATAATTGTGATAAGTCGTTTTTGATTTAAATTTTGCTTTTTCCATAATCAATTCTCTATTGATGGTTATGGTCTTCTTAAAAAATTCTCGATTCCATTTTTGAAAAAATGCCAGATACAATGTTATATGACCTTGTCTAATTCGAGCATCCTTATTGAAGTGTTCTAAAATTACGTTCAGCTGAATAATATAGTTTACTCTTTCCATTAGTCATAATTATCAATGAATTTCTTTGCTTTATATTTAACTTCTTTCTTTTCCTCAAAATACTTTTTTTCTAAAATCAATTTTTCCTTGGGTGGTTCTGCTTGTTCAAAAAGAGATTGCATCATTGCCACCGTCGGTTTGGTCTGGTTTTTTTCGATGTCTTTCATTATGGCAATCATTCCGTTCATCCGTTTCTTAATGAGTAATGAAAGTCGCTTTTCTAAAGTTTCCATATTTGGTCCTATTGACTCTACCGGGGAAATACCGTTTTCATTGAAAAAGTTCATCATTAAAAGTAGTGTTATCGATTGGGATTTCGACAACATTTTACTAAACTTTCTAAAGTCATTAGCCACAGACTTCTTAATCTTTAGCGTTTCAAATTCTTCGTTTTCAAATCCTTTATCCATAGTTTTTAGTAAAAAAAGTACCTATTTACGGTGGTTACAAAGTGTTTTTAGTAAAAAGTAGCGTTTATAACAAAATCTCAAAAAACCTAAAAACTATGCTAAACCCTATAAACACTATGTTTATAGCAAAAATCGTATAAACGTAACATCGCGAAGCGTGTTACCCTCTTGCTATACGATTCCTTCATTTCATTTCAGGATCTTAATACTTTTCAACCAAAGCTGAAAAGCCTAATTAGCTACTTTCGATACCATAGTTTTTTTAGTAATAAAGTGAAGTTAATAATTTACAAACACCTGACAATCTTTTAAATAAACTAATTTCCGTATTCATTTTAAATGGTTCTATTTGATGTAATTTGATATATATTTCCGTTTAAAAACACATACTTATTATATCTTGAGCGTTTTCCTTTTCATTTGACATGAAATACTATATTATCTTAATGTTAACGCTTTTATTTGTGGCAAAATGATACAGATTAGACCTCAATTCAAATTCATTCACTTACTTCCCATAGCGCCATCGCCGTTACCTTTTCGGTAACTGACACTAAAATTGTGAACGAGTAAGAACTTATAAAAGTGAGTAAGCGAACGATTATGCAGTTCGTCTCGGACAGAATTTTAAACTTTGTGAAGGAATAGGTTGAGGTAATCTTTTTGCTTGGCGAACGCTGTCTCTTTTTCTGCGATTGTGTTCAAGATGGTTTAGTGAACCGCTTTTCTCGGAATGAAGTTTTTCGCGTAATGTAAAGGAATATGCTAAATGGCTTTTAAAAAAATATTAAAAAGCCTAATCATCTAAGTAATAATTATTCTTTTTTACTTAACTGACTTTTTGAGCTTTTGAACCAAATTATAGTAGCTTAAATCTCTCAGCTAAAAATCCACTTTTTGTTGCAAGTCCAAATGAAATTATACACTTAAATATATTCCCTTATCAGGGACAGTATATTATAATAGCACTTTGCTTTTAGCACTGGTTTTTGCGAGAAAAAAAATTAAAGAAAATATAATAAACCTAAACTCACTTCCAAACCTATTCGTAATACTCATAATTACAATAATTTACAAAAACAGTTTAAGCAACCACTATTATGACCCGTTACCCAAACTTAAAAATCAATTGAAATATTTTATTTTACACTTATGGTATTCAATATTAATTTAGATTTAGAATTATTATTTGAGAATGTACTGGTTAATTTAATGTCATAGATTCCCTTTTTGATTAATTTAAAACTTGGGTGCTTTTCACTAGAAGTAAAAGATTCAGGTCCAGATAAAATCCATTCATATTTAACCGGATCACTTTTATAGACTGAATAATCTACCAAATTTAATGTGTCTTTTGTTTTGAGAAACTTCTTATTATAAGTAATTTTCAGATCGTCATTTGAGTTATTAACTAATTTGGTCATCCAGATTCCTCGTCCAAAAGTAGCTGCAACTAATGTATTGTTTTTGTAGTCAATTTTGAGTTTTATCACATCACAAACTGGAAGTGTTTTATGATACGGTTTCCAAGAATCATCAATTCCGCTCCTGTGATAAACACCTCTATAGGTGCCTAGATATAAGTTGCCGTTGCTACCTCTTTGATACACAATGGTATTAGCACGACCTGCTCCTTTTGGAATTCCTTGGCTAAAATCTGACCAAGATTTTCCTCCATCTTTAGAAATTAAAACGGGACTTTCTAGTAACCCTCTGGTTGTAACATATATCGTGTCATCATTTTTTGGGTCAACTATTAAATCTAGAATTCTAGACTTATGCACTCTACTTTTAAGTTGTTCTTCAGTAAGGGTAGTATTAAAATTATAAATAATTTTCCAATTAATTCCGTTATCAACACTTTCATAAATTCGACTTCCATTTTTATAGTATAAACGTTCTGGATTGTTCCAACAAGCAATTACTTTTGATTTGGCTGCATATTGTCTGGCATTATAGCCCCGACCATCATCACTATGCAAAGAATCATTCAAGACTTCTGTCCAAGTTTGCCCAAAGTCTGTACTTCTATGAAGCGTACTACCGTTATTATCTGTAGTTCCATTGTATTTTGTAAGTCCCTGAAATAGTATTTGATGGTTTGTTCTGTGAGTAGAAATTTCTCCATTGGGTTCTTTTCTAGATAAGGTTCTAATGTTTTTTCCTTCAAGTGATGAGTCTACCCAAGAATATTGATTATACTGATAGCCAGCACCATGAATAAGGTGTTTGTCATTCACAATACCAAATCCGCAATAGTTATCATCTGCACCTCCCATAGCTAACCATCCATTAAAATCGTTAGTATTTTGAAACATACTTCCAACATGCATTGATGATGCAGCAATTAAATTGGGATTGTGAAAGTTAATGTCAAACCCTAATATTTCTAAGGCATTTATTCCTTCAGTACGGTCACTAAAAGTTTCTGCTTTATTATTAGAATAACTTAACCCACCATCATGCCCAACCCAAATCTTATTGTTGTAGGCTATTATATCGTGTATGTCTGGATGCAAGTGTTTGTCTTTGTTTTCTTTTGTTGGGTACCATTTGCTATGGTTTTCCCAAGTTAAACCTCCATCTTTTGATGTCCACAAAGCTATGCCAGAAATATAAATTTCTAGAGGGTTACTTTGAGAGACGGAAAAGCCAAAGCAGTAATTTAATTGACCACCAGCTGCATCTCCATTTTCAGAATAACCTAAAACATTGGGCTTGTTAATAGAATATGGACCACCATCTGTCTGTGAGCCAATAATATCCCATGTTTTTCCTTCGTCTTTAGAAAGGTACAAAGCACCAAACCCATAGCTTTCGATATTATTTGTAACCAAATAAATATTAGAAGGCATGGCAGCACTTACGGCCATTCTAGTTCTACCTGCATTTCTTTTCGTTATATCTGGTAAGCTACTACTAGTGAATGATTTGCCTCCATTTTTTGTAACCCAAATCTTTACTTCACCTTCTATAATTTCAGAAACATATAAAACTTTTGAGTTAAAAGGGTGCATTCTCATTGCATTAGCTTTAACGTCTAAAACTTTGCTCCAAGTAATACCAGCATCTTTACTATATAATACACCTTTTTCAGTTGCAGCATATACTTTTTTGCTGTTCTTATGATTAAAGATGATGTCTATGACTTTAGAATTTGTTTCATGCACTCTAGTCCAGGTATTTCCTGTGTCATCTGTTCTGTAAATTGATAGTTTGTCTCCTAATAATATGAGGTTAGGTTTTTTTGGAGCATCCGTAACACACCAAACAGAAGTAACTGGTATTTTGGTATTAGTAAGATCTTTCCAGTTTTGACCGCCATCATTACTCATCCATAGCCCCGCATAATTTGTTGCTGCAAATACTACCTCATCATTGTTTTTTGAAATATGTATTCTATTTAGCGTAGCCAAACCCTTGTTTTTACTTCTTTTTTCAAGATTAGAAAGTGAGTTTTGTTCAAATGGTTTCCATTCTGGTGATAGTGTTATGTTTTGTTTTTCTTTTTGAATCTCATCAAGATGTTTTAATTGCTCACTTTCAGGTATTATGAAACCTTTTGCATCTAATTGTTCTGAAATACCATTTAAATATCTTTGCCTTGATTTTTCAACCCCTCGAATAGAAGATGAGCTAGAAAGTTCATTTTTTTTAGAACTTAATGGCTTCGGATTTTTATCTGACGTGTTATTGTAATATAAAAATACAGTTAACATAATAGACAAAACAAGAATTATTTTGACTGAAATTTTATTTAATATTGAATGATTTTTCATTGTTAAATTATTTAAAGTAAGACAAATTAAAACACCTTTTTTTATAAAAACAGAAGTATCAAAGAAAAAAAATACACTCATTTTCAATGACTTGTAACCACTATTTTAAGTGGTTACCATATATACCCTTTTACTCTCCTAAAAACGGATAACGATAATCTGTAGGGGTTACAAAAGTTTCTTTAATCATTCTAGGCGATACCCAACGTAATAAATTTTGAGCACTTCCTGCTTTATCATTCGTTCCAGAAGCTCTAGCGCCTCCAAAGGGTTGTTGTCCTACAACAGCACCTGTTGGCTTATCATTAATGTAAAAGTTTCCCGCACAGTTTTGTAAAGCTTCAGTAGCTTGAGTCACAGCGTATCTGTCTTTAGAGATAATGGCGCCAGTTAAGGCATATTCACTAGTCTCATCAACAAGTTTTAAAGTTTCCGCGTAAGCGTCATCTTCATAAACATAAATGGTCATTACAGGACCAAATAACTCTGTACACATGGTTGTGTATTTTGGATCTGTTGTTACAATAACTGTCGGTTCAATAAAATAGCCTTTACTTTTGTTATAACCACCACCAACAATAATATCAGCATTGTTGTCCTCCTTTGCTTGATCTATATATTTAGCTAGTTTATCAAAAGAACCTTCATGAATCACAGCCGTTATGAAATTACTCATATCTTCAGGAGACCCCATTTTAAAAGAATTAACATCTTTAATAACCTGTTTTTTAACTTCATCCCAAATGCTTTTTGGAACATAAGCTCTAGAGGCTGCACTACATTTTTGTCCTTGAAATTCAAAAGAACCACGAACAATAGCTGTTGCTACTTGTATTGGATTTGCCGACTTATGAGCCACTATAAAATCTTTCCCGCCAGTTTCTCCAACAATTTTAGGATAGGTTTTATAATTGTGAATATTATTCCCAATTTGTTTCCAAAGTTCTTTAAAGATGAATGTAGAGCCTGTAAAGTGTAGCCCTGAAAAATCTGGACTTGCTAAAACGGTATTTGTAATCATCGCAGGGTCTCCAAAAACAACGTTGATGACTCCTGGAGGCACACCAGCTTCTTCAAATACATCCATGATCACTTTAGCAGAATACACTTGACTATCACTAGGTTTCCATACTACTACATTACCCATTAATGCCATGCATGCTGGTAAGTTTCCTGCAATAGCAGTAAAGTTAAATGGTGTTACAGCATATGTAAACCCTTCAAGCGGACGGTATTCAACTCTATTCCAAGCATCGCTTGTGCTTTCAGGTTGTTCCATATAAATATCAGTCATAAACTGAACATTAAAACGCAAAAAGTCTATAAACTCACAAGCGGCATCAATTTCAGCTTGATGAATGTTTTTTGACTGAGCCATCATAGTCGCTGCGTTTATTTTAGCTCGGTAAGGCCCTGCAATAAGTTCAGCAGCTTTTAAAAAGATACCAGCGCGTTGTTCCCAAGGTATTTGACTCCATGTTTTTCTAGCTTCTAAAGCCGTAGAAATAGCGTCATCTATGTGAGATTGCTCCGCTAAATGATACGTTCCAACCACATGTTGGTGATCATGTGGAGGAGACATGGTTCTGGTATTTCCAGTTTTTACATCTTTTCCATTTATATATAAAGGAACATCAGTTTTACTATTAAACATGTCTTTGTAAGTCTTTAGCACGGCATCACGTTCCGGTGATCCAGGAGCATAAGATTTTACGGGTTCGTTTATAGCAATTGGTACATTAAAAAAGCCTTTCATATCAATATTGTTTTTTTTGTTATTAATTTTTAGTAAATGTTATGTGAAATTGACAAGGTTATTAGTCTTGTCAAATAGTGTTAATAATTAATTCAGTTTATTTGCTTGCAAAGTTCAACTGGTAAACCTTTACGAATTCATTCGCATTCTTTTAAAACATTTTTGCTTGTTACGCATAGTTTTACAATCCATTCTGCATCCTTATATTTTAGAATTCAAAAGTGTTTTTATTTATTTTTCACATGTTCTATATATCCATAAATTCTCTTCTCTAATATGGATAAGGTAACTGTACCTTGTTCTAAAATTATTTCATGAAACTCACGAATATCAAATTCAGAACCCAATTCTTTTTCTGCTTTTTTTCTAAGTTCTCTAATTTTATAAGAAAGTGCTTGACCCGGCCATGAAATATACACGTTGTTGGCGGTTGTTTCTAATTTTTATAAAATTCCCAAGAACTTTCGAAGTTTTTTTTCAAAGGAGTATTCATAAGTAAGGCACGAACCATTTCAACAGGCATATTATTTTCATGTAAGATGGCATCATGAAATTCTTTGTAGGACATTTTGCCAGTGTCTACTAATTCATTTTTGAGCTTATAAAATTGTAGACCACCTATCATATATGCAATTTGGTATAATGGCCCATAATTCCCTGTAAAAGAACGTCTTACTTCACCTTCGGCAGTTGCTCGTTCATGACCTACCTTGTCTACTAAATAGTCAATACATTGTTGTGGAGTCCATTCCCCTAAATGATAGTTCAAGGAAAAGATAATTCGAGCACAACGATGCATTCTCCAAAATAACATTCCTATACGGTCTTCTGGTGACTGAGCAAACCCTTCATCCCATAGAATCATTTCCCAATATAAAGCCCATCCTTCAGTCCAGAAAGGAGTTCTATAAGATCTATAAGATTTGAATCGTCTGTTCATGAATTGTTGTAAATGATGACCTGCAATTAACTCATGGTGTACTACAGCTCTGGCAAAATGCGGGTTATTACCTCTTAAGCTCATTAATTTGTCTTCATGATTCATGTCATTAGTTGGATATGCAATTTGAAGTACTTCGCCACCTAAGAAAAATGGAGCAATTAATTGGCGTCTAGGAGAAAGCATTTTCATCCGCCAGGTTTCTTCAGCAATTGGTGGTACTGTTATTAAATCATGTGATTTTAAAAATTCTACGGATTCATTATAGAGCTTATACATTTCTTCTGGCTGATGGCCTACTTCTAAATATGTTTGCTTTACTTTTTCCTGTGCTTCTTTCCAATTGTTTCCAAAACCCATGTCATTCGAAGCCTTTAATAGTTCGGTCTCACACCAGGCAAACTCCTTCAATGCTATTTCTACTAATTTTTCAGGTGTGTAGGGAATCATTTCATTTTTTAGTTGTCTTATAATTTCTGTTTTCCCTATTGGATTACCTATTATTCCACTTCCATCATCTTTTGGTAATGTTGAAAAATCTACCTTTGATTTTATTAGATTTGAATAATCTTCGAGTAAACTATCCAAGGCTTTATATGGCATTTCAACCCACCAAGTGAATTGTGGGTCATAATTATTATAAAAATCATAGACACTTTTTAATGCCTTTTGTTGACCTTTTATGATTCCTATAGCTCTTTTTGTTATGGGTTTTGAAAAAGTATAGTTACCATTCGCTAGCTCTTTTGAATTCGCTAGTAAGTTTTCTCTAATGTTGTGTAATTGACCTGCTACTTTTGGCCAATCCATACGCTTTCCTCTTCTTCTAAGTTTTTCTAGTTCATATATTGGCTCACCAAAGGCTACCCATTTATCAAGTGTTTCATATTCTTTTTTCTCTGTACTTAGTTCTAATAATTCGTTTTCAAGACTTTGCTTAATTAATAAATAATCAACTTTACCACCAGTTGACAATTGGTCAAATTGTAATTCATCAAGTTTTGAAATATAGTCCTTGAAGAGAATCTCAAATCGCTTTCTTTTTTCAGGAGAATTTTCAATTATATAAAAACGGGACAAACTATTATAATCTTGTTTAAACTCATTAGCTATTTGAAACAGCTCACTAATAGGAGCTTGTTTATTTGATGGTTGCTGCGAATAGGATTCTTGAGCAATGACTATAATGAAGAGTGTCGTAATGATAATATTTAATATAGTTTTCATTTTATACTTTTTTTTGTAAACCTACCGTTTATTTATGATGCTATTCAATTACCGCCAACGGCTCGTGTATGAGTAGTGCGGGGGTTCGAAGCTCCAAACTATCAAATTACACTGTCGTTTATTAATTGTTAAATCGTTCATATTTAGCACTTTTCCCGCATTACTTATGACACATTGTTAGGCTTTGTTATTCATTATTTTCGATTAGCTGAATAGATTTTTCAGCAAAACGTTTACCCATTATGATGTATCCTTCAGCAGACATATGTATATCATCCTTTATTTCTTTTCCTTCTCTATTGTAGCCACTATTAAGATCGTCCGTATCTATCCATCCAAAACGAGGATTAGATTCACCTACTTTAACTTGGATATCTCTAACCATAACCCAATGAGGATGTGTTTTACATGACATACCATAATCGCTTATTCTTCCAATAACGAAGTTCAGATCCTTTCGCTCTAGGTCATTACTGAGTTGATTGTAAAGCCCTATCAAACTTTGTTCGTACACTTCTCCAAATTTCTGTCTTGAATCTCGTTCCCCCTGCATCCAAACAAATGTTACTGTTGCAATTTTTTCATTTTCTATTGCTTTATATACTTTATTCATCAAGGAATCGTACAGGTCTGGCTGAGCTTCAGGTTCATCTCCTTCTAACGGTTTCCAGCCTTTATACCAACGTCTAATTGGCATGGTTCCAGTAGCATCTTTTACAACGATAACATTTCCTTTACTAAAAGCAGCTTCTAAAGTTGGTGTAAAAGACTCTTCTGGTTTTAATCCTACCATATTTGATTGTCCGGAAAGTATGAATAAGTGTTTTCCTTCTTGCTTTATACTACAAGATGTCATGATATATCCCATTAAACTAAGTAATAATAATATCCTTGCTTTCATTGTTTAAATTTTTAGTGTACAATTGTTTTAATATAATCAGAACCGTATTCTATTTTAATAAAGCCTAACGGTCTAGTATAAGAATAGTAGCGGATTTAAACACACTAGCTTTTTAGTTAAACACAGATCTTTTTTATATTTAATTACTTTGGTTTTTGCGATTAAACCGCTATTATTTTTATACATTGTTGGCAACTGGCTTTATTATTTTAATTCTAATTTTTGAGTTTTAGAATATTATTTTCCATGAATGGACTTAAAAGCGTTAAGCATTTCGTTCAGCTTATCTGGATTCTTGTCAGCTAAATTGTTTTGTTGAGCAATATCCTCTTTCAAATCGTATAATTGATATTCTTTACTATTGCCCAGCTCTATATTTACCCACTTATTTATAGCTGGTCCATCATACGGAGGAATCATTAGCCATTTTCCTTTTCGTAAAGCTGTTCTTCCTGATGCTTCAATAATAAGTTCATCTCTGCCTTGTTTACTTTTCCCTGTAAAAACATCAAGTAATGCTTCGCTATCCTGTCCTTTCTTTTCGCTTCCAACTAAACTGGCCAGTGAAGAAAGTAAATCAACTTGACAAACAAGTGCATCCGATGATTGAGGTTCGATTTTTCCTTTCCAATAAGTAATAAATGGAACACGTGCACCTGCTTCAAACAAACTGTATTTCCCACCTCTAAGCCCACCATTGGGAGTGTGATTTCCATTTTTTTCAACCGCATCATCATAATATCCATCATTTAAAACCGGACCATTGTCACTGGTGAATACAATTATTGTATTTTCCAATAGCCCCTCTTTTTCAAGTGTATTTATAAACTCTCCAATGCACCAATCTGCTTCTGCAATAACATCTCCTCTGGGCCCCAATCCTGTTTTACCAACAAATCGTGGATGTGGGGTACGTGGTACATGTGGCTGCTGCATTGCATAGTAGAGAAAAAATGGCTCTTCTTTATGATTGATTACATACTCTTTCGCTTTGGCTAAGAAATGATCGGCCATATCAACATCACTCCATTTGGCAGTTTCACCACCTTTCATGAACCCTATTCTGGGAATACCATTAACGATGCTATTATTATGACCATGATCCCATTTCATTGTAACCAATTCAGAATTGTCTTTCCCAGTTGGTTCGCCTTTAAAATTATTTTTATAATCTATTTCAATAGGGTCATTAGGATCTAAATTTACTACATGGCCATCTTCAATATAAACTGTCGGAACGCGGTCTTGTGTTGCGGCCATGATATAAGAGAAATCAAATCCTACTTCATTAGGTCCTGGTGAAACCCTCTTGTTCCAATTTGTATGGCCATTACCTAGCCCCAGATGCCATTTACCAACAACTCCTGTATGGTAGCCTTTTTCTTTTAACATTTTAGGAACTGTTAACTGATCACTTCCTATTAACAAGGGTGCAGTTCCAGGTAGTATCCTGGCATCTTTATTTCTCCAGGGGTATACTCCTGTAAGTAAGGCATATCTACTAGGTGTACAAGTTGCTGAGGTGGCATGACCATCTGTAAATCGAACTCCTCCATTTGCCAATTTGTCAATATTAGGAGTTTGTAGATCTTTAGCTCCGTAGGCACTTACATCCCCATAACCTAAATCATCCATATAAATAATGACTATGTTGGGATTTTTAGTCGATCTCTTTTCTTCTTTTTTCCCATTTCGCTGGCACGCAGAAAAAAGCCCATAGGCAATTATTGTCAATAAAATGTAATTAAATAGTTTCTTGTTCATAGTTATCAGAGATTTAAAATAATGCACGTTTGCAACTAAGTTTATTTAAATTATCAGGCTTGTTGCCAACGGTCTTGTGTATGAAACGTAGCGTGTAAAAAGACGCTAACTTTTCGGATTAACACAGAGCCGAATTTTTATATTTTGTTTTTAATTTTTCTCGGTCTATATCCAATTCGGAATATTCTGCTCGTTCATAGAGTAGGTTATAAGCCGATTGATGAAATCCGTATTTCTTTAATGTATAAAAGTCCGATTTTGCTTTTTCCCTTATACTCTTCTATATTATCGGATTCCACGATATAACCCTCTTCAAGGTCTATTCCATTTGCTATCTACGCAGATTCATATCCTTCAGCTCACAATTCATATATCTATGAACTATAAAGAAAAAACCTCTTATGGCTAATAATACCATCGTACAAAAGCTTCCATTGCCGCGTAATGTGATAAACCTAGTTCATCATATAAATCTGCTGTTTCTCTATTTCGATCTTCAGCGCGTTGCCAAAACTCTCTACTATCTGCGCCTTGAAAAACCACACCATCTTTCTGTGATTGATGTTTAAAAATACCTTTACGTTTTTCCAAAACCTGATCTGGACCCATCGGTACGGCCATATCTATTTCGTCAATGCTCCATTCTTGCCATGCACCTCGATACAACCAAACCCAACAATCTTTCATGAATTTTTTAGGCTTTAGTTCTTCTATGGCTGCAAAAATGGCATCCAAACACACTTTGTGCGTACCATGAGGATCTGCTAAATCACCAGCTGCATAGATTTGATGTGGTTTTATGTTTTCAATTAAATCTGACGTTATTTTTACATCTGCCACGCCTATTGGGTTCTTTTTTATAGCACCCGTTTCATAAAAAGGCAGTTCCATAAAATGGATTTGTTCATCTGGAATACCTATAAAATGGCATGTCGCTCTCGCCTCTCCTTTTCTAATCAGCCCTTTTATATACCTTACTTCTTCAGTATCTATTTCACTGGATTTTTTGTTTTTAAGAAAGGTTGCTGCTTTTTTATAAATAGCTTCGGATTCAACACTCTCGATCCCAAATTTTTCGTTATAATCGCATACAAAACTTGCAAAACGAAGCGCCTCATCATCCGCTACAGCAATATTGCCAGAAGTTTGATAGCCTATATGAACTTCATGTCCCTGCTCATGTAATCTTTTAAGAGTACCTCCCATGCTAATGATGTCATCATCTGGGTGTGGACTAAAAATAATCACTCGCTTTTTTGCCGGCTCTGATCGTTCTGGACGTTTACTATCATCGGCGTTAGGTTTTCCACCTGGCCAACCTGTAATGGTATTTTGAAGCTTGTTAAATATTTTAATGTTGATATCATACGCTGGTCCAGAATCTGCGAGTAGATCACTCATGCCGTTTTCTATATAATCGGCATCAGTCAGCATTAAAATGGGTTTCTTTAAATGAAGCGCCAAACTTAATACCGCTTTTTTGATGAGTTTATCTGTCCAAATGATCTTCTCAACCAACCATGGCGTATTGATTCTAGTTAGTTTTGAAGCTGCCGATTGATCCAAAATAAATGTAGCATTATTATGTTCTTGTAAATACGATGCTGGTACACGACTTGTTACTTCTCCTTCTGCTGAAGCTCTGATTATATTAGACTTACCTTCTCCCCAAGCCATTAGTATGACTCTCTTGGCTTCCATTATTTTTTTAACACCTAATGTAATGGCTGTTCTTGGGGTGTTCTCTAAACCTGAAAAATCGCCACTAGCCGCCACTCTTGTTATATGATCTAGTGCGACTAAACGGGTTTTTGAATTTTGTAGTGAACCCGATTCGTTAAAGCCAATATGACCATTTCCTCCAATTCCTAAAATTTGTAAATCGAAACATCCAAATGACTCAATCTTAGCTTCGTAAGCATCACAGTAATCTGCTATATTTTCTTTAGATAATTGACCATCTGGAACATGATAGTTTTCTGGTAATATATCTACATGATTGAACAACTGTTCTTTCATAAAGCGAACATAACTATTTACAGAATCTGGTTCCATAGGATAGTATTCATCCAAGTTAAAAGATATCACATTTTTAAAACTCAAATCTTCTTCATTATGCAAACGTACAAGTTCTGCATATAATCCTTTAGGGGAAGACCCTGTTGCTAAACCTAAAATACAAGGTTGTTTTTGAGCTTGTTTAACTCTTATTAAGTCTGCAATTTCTTTAGCTACAGCTTTTGAGGCACTTGTGGAGTTTTCAAAAACTATAGTGTCTATATTCTCGAAGCGTTTTTCGAAACCTGTTGCTTTATCTATTGTGCTTTTTAACATGATGTATTTATTTAATGATTATAGAAGTCTACAAGACCGAACTTTTAATTTTATTCCACGTTTTCAATAGTATTAAACCAGAAATGATCGCTACTATTGTAGCTATTATAGCTTTATTGAACTCGCCATAAATCCAATATCCTGTGGCAAACATAGCGCTGTATATTAATCCACAACCTAATAGCATGGCTAAAATTCCTGATGGAACAGACCAAACATAATTAGGCTTATTCAAAATTTTATTTTCGTTTTTAGCGTCGTTAATTACCTTTTCCCATCCAGGTCCACCAGGTTGGATTTTGGTGTAAAAATTTTGCAAGACTACTTTGCTTTCTGGTTGTGTTATAAAAGTGGCTATCAACCATATTATTGTAGTGAATATAACAACAAAAGGATATTCTAAATAATCTTCAAAAACACCAGTTTCGCTTCCAAACAAATAGGCACCTAATGGTGTTAATTTAAGAAGTAAGGAAATAATACCCGAAGCAAACATTGCTGTAATTTCACTCCAAGCATTTATACGCCACCAAAACCAACGTAAAATAAAAATTAATCCAGTTCCTGCTCCAAAGACCAGTAATACTTCAAAAAGTTGTAATGCATTTTGTAATAACAGCGCTAAAACTGCACTCAAAACCATTAAAACTACCGTTGAAATTCTTCCAACTGCAACTAATTTTTTTTCTGAGGCCTCAGGATTTATTTTTTGTTTATAAAAATCGAAAACAATGTATGAGGAACCCCAATTTAATTGGGTTGAAATTGTGGACATATATGCCGCTATCAAGGATGCTAAAACCAAGCCTAATAACCCACTTGGTAGTTTTGTTAACATTGCAGAATATGCCAAATCATGTCCTAATTTATCTTCAGCAATACTTGGAAAAGCTGCTTGAATGCTTGCTAAATCTGGAAACACTACTAACGATGCTAATGCTACCAAAATCCATGGCCAAGGTCTAAGTGCATAATGCATAATATTAAAGAAGAATGTAGCTCCAATAGCATGATTTTCATCTTTAGCTGCCAACATTCTCTGTGCAATATAACCACCACCACCAGGCTCTGCTCCAGGATACCAAGAACTCCACCATTGTACAGCTAATGGAATAACCAAAAGTGTTATGACTGCTTTTTTATCACTAAAGTCTGGTAATATAGAAAGTTTGTCAGCTACGTTTTCATTTGCTATCAATGCTTCTATACCACCAACTTCTGGTAAGTTTACTAAATAATATGCTGCTCCAATTGCGCCACCCATGGCAACAAAAAACAAAATAAAATCGGTATATATAACCCCTTTAAAACCGCCTAATGCACTGAATACTACAGTAATTATTCCCGCACTAATAACAGTTTGCCATGGTTCTAAACCAAGCATGATGCCACCAATTTTAATTGCTGCCAAAGTAACAGCAGACATGGTTATAACGTTAAAAATTACACCTAAATATACCGCTCTAAATTTTCTTAAAAACTCTGCTGGTTTTCCTCCATACCGTAATTCGTAAAACTCTAAATCGGTTTTTACATCGGATTTTCTCCAGAGTTTTGCATAAACAAAAACCGTTAATAGACCTGTTAGCAAAAAAGCCCACCAAACCCAATTACCAGAAACACCATTAGTTCTAACGATATCTGTTACTAAATTTGGGGTATCTGTAGAAAACGTTGTGGCAACCATAGAAACTCCTAGTAACCACCAAGGCATTGTTCTGCCTGAAAGAAAAAATTCAGACGTGTTTTTCCCTGATTTTTTTGATACCCAAATTCCTATGGACAATGTAATAGCAAAAAATAATATTATTAAAGAAAAATCTAAAGTGCTTAATTCTACCATTTTTTAAATATTTATTGTTTTATTTCTAAATTTTTAGAAAAACTTTCTACTAATTTAAACTGATTTTTTGCACGATCTAAATTATGCTCTGTATATTTTGTTTTATAATAAGTGTCATTGTTTAAATAATCAGTCAAAAACCGTAATCCCATGATAAAAATCATAGTTTTTGCACCTAATGGTAAGTACTTAATTTCTATATTAGACATTGAAGATTCTATTTTTTCTAAGAATCCTTTTTTGTAAGCATTATAATATTCAACATTAAATTCTACAAGGTCTAAATCAGGTTCGTCCTCGGCAGCTGTATTACATATTGTTCGTATAGCATCTCCAAAATCATAATGTATAATACCGGGCATTACCGTATCTGTATCTATAACACAAAGCCCTTTATGATCTTTAGAAAATAATGCATTCGATATTTTAGTGTCGTTGTGCGTTACGCGTAACTTAAGTTCGCCAGATTCTTTTAAATTTTGAAGAACATGCATGTCTTCTTTTAAGCGGGTTACAAAATCTATTTGTGATTCGGCTTTATATAAGCGTTCTTTTGAAGCAGATTGAAGTGCCGATAAAAATTGCGAATACCGAAAAGACATATCATGAAACTTAGGAATTACTTCCGATAATTTTGAAACATCAAAATCGCTCGTGAGCATTAAAAAATCTCCAAACAATTTACCGCCTTCATAAGCTATTTCTTTATCTTTTACGGTTTCAAAAGTTAAACTGTCATCAATAAATAGCATTATGTTCCAGTAATTGCCGTCATTATCTTTAAAATAGGCTTCGTTATTTTTAGTTTTTACAAAAGATAACACACATCTCTCTAATTCCTCTTTTGGTAAATGTTTTAGCTTTTCTTTAATATGTAAACTAACATTTACCTTATTCTCAATAAGTCCTGCTACATCTTTAAAAACCCCATGATTAATGCGTTGTAAAACATAATAAGGTTTTTCTTTAGTTACAATTAAGTAGGTGTCGTTAATATGACCAGTCGCTAATTCTATATAAGACTTATAATCTCCGTCGTGGTTAAATTGACTAAAAACATGTTTTAATTGCTCTTCTAACATATTACCAGAGATTTTTAGGATAAATACCTTTATTCTTTAATTGTCCTATCGCTTTTTCAACGTTTATTTTATCTTCTTTATATGTAACTCCAAACCATTTAGCATCCGATTTTAATACTTCAACACTTGCGTTACCGGACTTTAAAATGTGATTAACAATAGATGGTAAATAAAATTCTGCTTTTAAGTTTTCCTTATTTACTTCTAAAAATTCTTCAAATAATTGGTTTACAAACTCAAATACTTTAGGTGTAAATCCCCAAAAATTCATGGAAACGATGGTGTTTTCATCAATAAGAATAAATTTACCTTTATCATCTTTTCGCACTAAATGTTCATCTACCCTTTCAATATGTATTCGTTCTACGACATCCATTAAAAAATCGTTTTCATTGACATTACATTCACCTCTTGACACGTATCCATTTTCTGAAATTGTGTTTTTCAACAAATACGCCATCATCTTAAAATTATAAGAATTTTTATCAGTGGATGATAAAGATTTTGCCATGACTTCAAAAGCTTCTTTACCATAAAAGTCGTCTCCATTTATGATAGCGAAATTCTCTTTAATGACATCTTTAGCCATTAAAAGTGCGTGACCCGTTCCCCAGGGTTTTTTTCTTTCAGGATTTATATATTTCTGCGGAACATTTTCCAACTCTTGAAACACATAAACAACTTCAGCTTTACCCTCTAGTTTCTTATCAAAATTCGCTTTGAATTCCTTTTCAAAACTTTTTCTTATTATAAAAACGAATTTTCCAAAACCGGCTTGAAGTGCGTCATAAATTGAGAAATCTATAATAGTATCTCCTTCTGGTGTAAAGGTATCTGTTTGCTTTAGTCCACCATATCTGCTTCCTAAGCCTGCTGCTAAAACTACAAGAGTTACTTTTTTCATTTAATACTATTAAATTTTAAATTTAAAAACTTCAGAATCTGTTCTTGCATCTTTCAAGATAGCTTCCATTTTGTTTATAATTTCAGGATAATCTTCTGCTACATCAAACTGTTCTTCAACATCTACAGACAAATCGTAAAGTTCTAATTTTGCATCAGGATTTTTAAGTACATTATATTTTACCGCTTTCCATTTTCCTTTTCTTATGGCTTGTCTGCCTCCTCTTTCATGAAACTCCCAATACAAATATTCATGCTGCTTTTGTATTTTAGTTTCATTTTTTAATGTTGGAAGAAATGAAATACCATCGCTATTATTTGGCTTATCAATCCTTACTATTTCTGAGAGTGTTGGAAAAACATCCCAAAAAGCCGAAACATGATTGGTTGTTGTGTTTTCTTTAATTTGCCCTTTCCAACTCGCAATCATAGGCACTCTAATACCACCTTCGTATAAATCTCTTTTAAAACCTCTCAGTTTTCCGTTGCTATTAAAATATTCTGGGTCTGCACCACCTTCTTGATGTGGCCCATTATCCGAAGTAAAAATAATAAGCGTGTTATCTTCAATACCTAGGTCTTTTACTTTGTTCATGATGTCTCCTACTTGCTTATCTAAAATAGAAACCATAGCAGCAAAAGCGGCATGACTTTCGTCTTGGGAAGCATAACCTCCATTTTTGTACAAAGCACCATTATCGACTCCTGAATATTCTTTTTCAGGATTAAATTTTCCTCTGAACTTTGATAATTTTTCTTCTGGTGCAGCAAGTTCAGCGTGAGGAATCACAGAAGCCACATACAGAAAAAATGGGACATCTTTATTTGTCTCCATAAATTCCAATGTTTTTTCGTGAATGAGATATGGTGCATACACTTCAGTTTTTTTTCCTTCATTTCCTTTAATGGTAATAGAATCATTATTAGACCATAAATGTTTGGGATAATAATTATGTCCTAAACGCTGACAATTATATCCGTAAAACGTATCAAAACCTTGTTTGGTTGGGTCGCCTTCTGAACCTGGAAATCCCAATCCCCATTTCCCAAAAGCGCCAGTAACATAACCATTTTCTTTTAAAGCTTCAGCAATCGTGTAAGTGCTGTCTGCAATGGGTTGTTGGCCTTCTGGCAGTATTTCTTTATTGCCTCTAATAGGTGTGTGACCTGTATGTAATCCTGTTAATAATGCAGAGCGCGAAGGCGCGCAAACGGTACTCCCAGAATAATGTTGCGTAAAGCGCATCCCTTTTTTAGCTAGTTTATCGATATTTGGTGTTTCGAACTTTGTTTGACCATAACAACTTAAATCTCCATAACCTAAATCATCAGCCAGAATGTAAATGATGTTAGGCTTTTGAGTGGTTTTATCAATCGGACTTTTACTATTACAGGCCGAAAGAAGTACTGTTATTAATACACAATTTATTATGGACTGTATTTTCATTTAAGCTGTCAATGGTTCTTCTTTCAGGAAAAATTGTTAATCAATAAAAGCTATTATTATTCGATATATTTTTTAGAAATCTCTACGTATAGTTCTTTAGAACCATCCTTAAATGGAATTAAATAAAACCCATATTGGTATTTTCTGTCGCCATTACGCATATACTCTTTTTGTGGTTTTGCATACCAACTATCATCGCCACCAACACCTCGTTGTTCTAAATCTATGTTTACTTGTACTAAATCTTGCTCTTTAATATCAATGGTATGTTTGCTGGAATTTACTTCTGGAATACCATCAATTCTATAAGTTTTCTCGACGTCGCTACCTCCATAATCTAAACCTGAAGTTGTATCAAAATCTTCATTTGGCATGTGCAATGCGCTAACACCTAATCCTTTTTTAATATCTTTTGAAACGACTAATAAACCGTAGTTTTCTTGATTAGATAATGCCATCCAGCGTACATCTGTTTTATACCCATTTTCTTGCGGACGAATATATGGCACGTATTGATCTGCTACTTTTGATGTGTACAAATCTATAAATGCAGCTGCTTTTCGGTCTTGATAATTTTCCCAAGGTCCACGACCAAAATAGGTCATGTTATTAAACTCTTTTGGCATTTGCATACACATACCAATTCTAGGAATATCACTTGTATTTGTTGTTTCGTTTAATGTGTTTTCAATTTCAACAACACCATTGCCATTTATTGTATAAGTTGATAAAAATGTGGTTTCTACACCTGGCAGTTCATAAGTAACTTCTAATTTAATTGCTCCATTTTCTAACTTAGTATGTTTAGCCTGTGTTACTTTAGAGAACAAAGAGGCTTTTTTCCAATCGATATTCTTTTTTTGCATACTGTTTCCAAAATCGTTATCGGTAACAGCACGCCAAAAATTGGGCTTAGGTCCTTTTCCATCTTTTAAATACTCGTTGTTATTATATTCATAAGACGTTAAGCGTCCTTCATTCTTATCAAAAACTAAATGTAATTTATCGTTTGAAACTGTGATAGTTTGATTAGAATTTGAAACTTTTAATGTGTTATCCATTTCTACTATTGACGCTTCTTTTGTGTATTTAGAATCTAAAGCAATTTGCTCGTGAGCGACTTCAAATCCTTTCGATAGAATTCCCCAATCTGCTTTCGTAGTTGCTGAAATTTCTACGAAATATTCTGTGTTTTTCTGAAAATCAATGTCTTCCAAAGGAATTCTAATCAATTTACCTGTATGTGTTTCTACATTTAAATCTTCAATGGTTATCTCTTTAAGAATTGTACCATCTGCTTTTATAAACGCTGTGAAGTTGAATGCATTTAGGTTTGTAAAATCATATAAATTCTCAACTAAAACTTTGAGTTCATTATATTTTTTATTGATTCCTCTTTCTTTGAAATTTATGAATTCGTGTGCTTTTTTAACTTCATACAAAGCAGGTTGTGGCGAACGATCTGGAAAAACAATACCATTATTTAAAAATGAATTATCGGTAGGCATATTTTCGCCAAAATCGCCTCCATAAGCATAGTAACGTTCTCCTGCCTCAGTGGTTTTCCAAATGGATTGATCTACCCAATCCCATATAAAACCACCTTGTAAATTATCATATTGCTCAATAATGTCCCAATAATCTTGAAAATTCCCTGTACTATTTCCCATGGCATGCGCATATTCACTTGGGATAAATGGTCTGTTGGTTTTAGATTTTCCTACATGTTCAAAAGTTGCTGGCGATGGATATTGCGGAACAATTATATCTGTATTTGTTTCCATATCCAACAAATTTCCTTCACGATCTTTATAGGTGCGCTCGTATTGTACAGGGCGTTTGGTTTTATCTGTCGCTTTTATAGCATCATAGCCTTTAAAAAAATTAACGCCATTACCAGCTTCATTTCCCATTGACCAAATAATTACCGAAGGATGGTTTTTATCGCGTTTTACCATTCGCAACATTCTGTCCAAATGCGCTTTTCCCCATTTTTCGTTCTTGGCTAAAGAATACTTTCCGTAGTACATGCCGTGGGATTCTATGTTGGCTTCATCGACTACATAAATTCCGTATTGATCGCATAATTCGTAAAATTTTCTACCTCGTGGATAATGACTTAATCTAACAGCATTGATGTTATTTTCTTTCCACATCGTAATATCTTTCATTATCAAGGCTTCCGACATAACATGACCAGTTTCTGGGTCTGCTTCTTGTGCATTTAAACCTTTTAATGTTATGCGCTGGCCATTTACTAAAAGCAATCCTTGTTTGATTTCAACAGTTCTAAACCCTATTTTAATTGAAGTTGCTTCTTGTGTTTTTCCTTTTTTATCTCCTAATTGTAAAACAAGCGTATATAAATTAGGGTGTTCTGCACTCCATGGTTTTACTTGGTTAACTATGCCATTAAAAGACATTGTTTGGATTTTGTTTTTTTGAGTTGAAAACGTTTTATTTCCTGTTAAAACCTCAACACCATTTTCATCTAAAAGTTGATATGAGATTATTCCTTTTACATTTTTTCGACTATTATTTTCTAAAGCTATTGAAAGTCCTAATTCTCCATTTTCATAAGCTCCATCTAAAGTAGAAACAACCTCAAAATCTTGAATTCGAAGTTTAGGTTGTGCATAAATGAATACGCTTCGTTCTATACCGCTAATTCTCCAAAAATCCTGACATTCTAAATACGAACCATCTGTCCATCTAAAAATTTGAATACCGATGGTGTTTTCGCCTTTCTTTGCCGTTTTAGTAATATTGAATTCCGCTGGTAATTTACTCCCTTGTGAATAGCCAAGATATTCTCCATTTAACCACACGAATCCTCCAGATTTCATGGCACCAATGTGAAGGAATAACTCTTTGCCATCCCAAGTGTCATCAATTGTAAAATTACGACGGTAAGAACCTACAGGATTGTAATGGTCTGGAACGTTCCCTGGATTTTTAGGATAAATACTGTCCACCAATTCCATATCATCTGCAACCATGGCTTTGTAATCTGTAAACTCGTATTGATGATTGACGTAGATTGGAATTCCGTAACCCTCAACTTCCCAGTTTGCGGGTACTTTAATTGTGTCCCAACCTGAAACATCTACAGCAGGATTCATAAAAGATGTTGGTCTTTTTGCAGGATTTTTAACCCAACTAAATTTCCACAAACCATCTAATGATTGTTTGAGAGCGTTTCTACTACTTAAAGCTTCTTCTTTTGTTAGGAAAGAGGTAAAAGAAGCGTGAGCGTCTAACTTATTTTCGCTTAATACCTGTTCATTTTCAATGTAGTATTGGTAATCTTTAATTGGGTTTTTCTTTTGAGCATAGGCCCAAAAACCAAAAAAAAGAAAGAAAACAATGGTTTGTTTTAAAATCATGTTCTTTTAAAATTTTAATTTTCTTGAGTTCTTTCCTCTGATTCAAGCAGAAACGTATTTATGCTTTTTCTAATCTATTTTGAATGTCGCTAAAACACCTTTATGATCTGAAGGCCAAACAACTTGAGATAATAAAAATTTATCAGAAGACGTTTCTTGAACGGCTTTTCCCTTAGCCACACTTGCTGAAGGCCCTACAATAATTATGTCTTCTAAAGTTATACGCTTATCATCATTGTAATAAATAAAATCGATACGATCTCTATCATCAGCTTCTGGCGTCCAAACTAATTTAGATATTGGAACACGGGTATTATATGCAGCCCAAGTATGACCTGGATGCGTTACGGGATTTGGATATTTTACTCTGTAAGCATCAAAAAAGTCATTGTTCTTTAAAGTTACACTATTATGCCAAGGCACAACAGTTCCGTTATGATCGAACATATCTTTTGTTGCTAAAGTCCAATCTAAATGTGATGGTTCATTAAAATCGCCACCTAAAATAACAATATTCCCTTTTTCTTTTTCAGTAGCAGCATCTTTTACAAAAAGATCTATGGCTTCATCTCTTTGTGATGCCTTATTTTGTTCTAATATTTCAGCAACATCAAGTATAGGTGCTGGTAGTTTTTTCCAAGTGACACCATCATAGCCTCTAGGTAAATAACAGGCATAATGTGTATAATCTAAATGCGCTCCATAAACAGCCACAGAAGTGGTTTCGTTTAGTTTTATGAGTGACTTTGATAATGAATTTGTACTTAAACTTGGGTTAGTAATTATAGGGAATTTAGAAAGTATAATGGCAGATTTTCCAGAATTAAAAGTGAAAAAAGTTTCATCTCTATTTTTCAATTCCTCTCTAATTCTACTACTGAAAATGGTATTGTCATAATTCCGAATTTCGACAAGTATAACCACATCTGCTTTTGACTGAACAATAACTTCAGCAATAGCATTAAAACCACCAGGAACAGTAACGCCTTCGTGCCAGGTATTAAGTGTTAGCACTTTTAAGGTGCCATCAAAAGTAACTTCGGGTAGGGTTGGTTCTTGTTCTTTTTCTTCCTCTACCGTTTGATTATTATCAGATTCACATCCGCAATTAACAGAACATATAATGAGAAACAAGTATAATATTAATTTTTTCATATTTACTTTATATTTTTAGTAAGTATTTTTAATCCAATTATAAGGCTTGCGTTTTACCCACATGCCTCTAGTAAAATCTGGAAAATCTTGAGGTTCTCCATTGTTTTCTATTGATAATTCTGAAAGCGGTGTAATGGCACTCCAAGCTGCAGCATCGTAAGCATCTATAGGAGGCGCTATATTTTCTTTAGCCGATTCAACAAAAGCATTCAACACGAAAAAATCCATACCACCATGCCCTGCACCAGTAGCAGACTCTCCATATTTTTTCCATAATGGATGATCATATTTCTTTAACCACTCCTCAGCGTCGTCCCATTTATGTGGTTTAGATTTACCTTCTATATGTATTCTACTGCCATCATCTTCCCATAAACCATTAGCACCTTGCACTCTAAACCCTAAAGAATACGGTCTTGGCAGATTACAATCATGTGTTACAATAATAGTTTCTCCATTGGCAGTTTCAATAGTACTGGTTATAACATCGCCTTGCTTAAATTTAAGTTTTGCATTAGGATGATTCTCCCCACCGTGTTTTACGATATAGTTATGCAATCCTACACTTTTACTAGCGTTTGATGTTATAGAAGATAATCTATTCCCTCTGTTTATATCACTCATGGCAGCTATGGGGCCAATACCGTGCGTTGGATACACATCTGCATTTCTTAATAGCGAATGTTGTGTACGCCATTTAGATTCTGAAATGCCTTTTTCTCCAAATTCCACTCCTGTTCCATAAGCTGATTTTCCATCATTTAATTTTACAAAACGTAAATCGTGCTGGTAACCACATCTAAAATGAACGAGTTCGCCGAAAACATTTTGTTTTACCATGTTTAAAACAGCCAATACATCACGACGATAATTTACATTTTC